>ERZ780166.30-NODE-30-length-135665-cov-6.578217_pt1 | contig 135665 bp, 130 predicted proteins | sample MGYA00511366_ERZ780166 | MGnify/ENA primary metagenome ERZ780166 (study PRJEB29588, sample SAMEA2162231) | human gut metagenome | biome: human gut; feature: human-associated habitat; material: faeces | place: Denmark | collected 2008/2010 ...
TCCCGTCGATTACAAAATAGTCGTCGCCACCTGCGCCTAAAACGGTATTGTTATTTCCGCTCAAATAGAATGTATCGGCGCCGGGACCGCCGGAAATATTGATGTCGTTTGCGTTGACATTATAGATGTTATCTCCGCCGGTGTCTGAAAGATTGGTTACTTTGGCGTTGATGTTGTATGTGTCATTGCCGTTTCCTCCATTAATTATCTGGCTATTTGCCTCATTTAAGTTTATTGTATCGTCGCCGTCATCGCCATATATACGGTTTGTATTAGTATTCATTGTAAGTGTATCGTTCCCGTCACCACCCCGCATTTCAGTGTTGTACCCATTAGTGGTCATTATATCATCACCACCAAGTCCATAAGCAACTGTACCGTGTCCATTAACAGTTATATTATCCGCCAGATTACCACCATAAAATATCATTCCATAGCCGTACAATGAAACATTATGAGCAGCATCCTTTTGTCCTGTTATAGTTGTTGTACCAACAGCACAAAAAGAAATTTCATCGGTTACATGGTTTTGCTTATATAATACAACACGTTTATCATCTGCTGTATTCTGAATATTATAATTAATACCATTAATAACAATATCTTTTGAGGAGTTTGCTGAAAGAATTACGGCTTCTGCATTATCCTTATCTCCGAACCCATTAATAAAGGTATTTTGTCCATTATCAGATATAGTATTATTCCCAGTCCCACCATATATGAGAAGATTATTATTTCTAACATCCACAAAATCATCACCATCACCGGCATTTACGCTGCTATAACCAGCATATATAGTTATGTTATCATTACCATTTCCTCCATATACTAATGCTCTATCTCCTTTTACAACCAGAGTATCATTGCCGTCACCTCCATCCACGGTGATTGCACCAACAGAGGTCGTTGTTATATTATCATCTCCTCCAAGCCCGTAAACTTTGCATAAAGAAGCCTCCAGTACTATAGTGTCAGCTTTGTTTCCACCATAGAAATTTACATTAGAGCTACTTATTTTTACATTATGAGCCTTATTTAAATCTCCTTTAATTGTAAAGTAACCTGATTGAAAATTTATTGTTCCGGATGGTTCTATTGTGTATATCAAAGTATTGGCGCTATTTTTATCATTAGTAACTTCGTAGTCAATTCCATTAATTGTAACAGTTTTAGTTTCATCTTTTTTAGTAAATTCTACAGAATAAGCATTTGCACCGTCCACATTGATTTTAACAGTGTTAGTTCCCTTATCTTGAAGAATAGTATTAATCCCATCTCCACCATTTACAACTATTTTATTCCCCGATATAATATTAAAATTATCATCTCCACCATCGCCATATAGATATGCAGCAGAACTAATATTTACATTTAAAGTATCATTACCTTCTCCTCCGTAAGCCTGAGCACCGTTTACAGTTACGTTAAGAATATCATCGCCAGCATTCCCATAAACATAAGTACCACCGGTTATTATATCATTTCCATCACCGCCATTGACATTTACTGAGGAACCACTAATATTAGTAACAATAATTTCATCATCCCCAGCCTCACCATAAACAGAAGCAGATCCTGCATTGTTATTTATAACAATCTTATCTGACAGATTCCCCCCGTGAACTTCGTTTCGGCTTCCATTTACTATAAGATTATGAGAAACTCCATCCTGTGCTTTTATATAGAAATCAGAAGCAAGAAATGTTAATTCACCTGTTGCCGTGTCCTTAATATAAGAAATAGACTGCGCTGTCGTTAGCTTATTTCTAAGAACATAATCCACGCCATCAATTGTAACAGTTTTAGACTCATTTTTATTAAAATCTATTGCACCTTCTATAGTTGAACTCGCTCTTGTAGAATTACTTACGCTAAAGGAAGCAGCAGAAAGAGCATCAGCTCTCTCCGCCGTTGAGGCCGATACAGGGGTATATGTTTCGGATATTGTATCGTTGCGATGTGTATCGGCTAAAACTTCTACTCTGGCAGCCTCTGCCAGACGGGTAGTTAAACTTTTTCCATTATTTTCTTTGTAGTATAAATTTTGATTGTCATAACGTATGGATTCACGAATTTGAGCTATCTGCTCCAATATCTGGTCAGCCTCCGCTTGCATTGCCTCGCGTGTTTCTGCATCATAAGTTCCATTAGAAGCCTGTGTTGCCAAATCCCGTAAACGCTCTAATAGTTTCTGTACCTCCTCCAAGCCGCCCTCTGCTGTCTGAAGTAAAGCTATTCCATCGTCAGTATTCTGCTGTACTTGCAACATTGAGCTTATCTGAGTTGATAAATCAGTAATAATTGAATAGCCTGCTGCATTATCTTTCGCTTGATTAACTTTGTAACCTGTTGTCATACGGTTAATTGAGTTATTCAAGCCTAGAGTATTTTCACCCAGCGTTCTTTGTAAAATTAAATCTGCGACATCACTTCCAAAGGTAATCATAAACCACCCCCGGAGACAAATATAAACAGATATACCAGCTCTATGCTAGTATTTATAGGTGTTTCGCCCCCCCCCCCCATGAGGGTTAAAAGGCAGACATAGTAAGCATTTCAGCCCATTCTGTTTATACAATACATCCATCGCTAATCATCTCTAACAACGATACATCTTTAAATATATTATACCATAAGTATATAACAGTTGCAACTGAGATATATAATTTAAATTTTGCCTATAAATTTAATATTGTAATCGCTGACAAGCTCTTCATGAGCAAGAACTGTTAAATCCTGCACAAATTCAGACAAAATCACAAAAACCATATGTCTTATATCCATTGGAACAGCTATAACAGGAGAGGTTATCTTTTTCGCTTTAGCAATCTTCATCAATCTTGATGCAATATCCTGAACCTCGCATGAATCAATTCTTATAATAGCCTCTTCTTCATCTTCTTTAAAGAACGAATAAACTCTATCCAAAATCTCATCAGAAAATTCAATAACCTTTAATTCCCCGTCCTTAGCAAGATCTTTTACGATATGACGAGAAAGAGCCAGTCTTACTTTGTCCAGCAAATCTTCTTTTGTAGGTTCATTTGCATAATCATTAATTTTCTCAAAAATATAAACAATATTTTTTACTGAAACTTTTTCTCTTACAAGACAGGTCAGTAAATACTTTAAATCAGAAGCTGTTATAAAATCAGGAATAATATTATCTACAAGGAAAGAATTAGATTCAATAACCTTTTCCACATACTTGTTAACATCATTGTAATCCATAATATCAGATACTTCTTTTACAGCAATATATTCGATAACACGGCCGATATACTCAGCTGCAGTATCCCCCTTAATCCAGAAGTCTTTTACCTTTTCTTTCTGTATCCAGATTAACTTCTTACCGGTAATACCATCTGTAACGATAATATCATCCTCGCCTGATTTGTAACCCTTCAACTCATCTTTATAAAATGCCACATATCCCGGAAAAACTACAGAACGAAAAACTTCAATATCATGAATTTTTACACTAAATTCATTTTGCATAAGCTCATCGCTGTTGTGGAAATGGATATGCGGAATTACATAACCTAATCTCTCAGCCAAATCCTGCCTTATACGTACTGTTTCCGCCAGCAGATTATCATTAGCTTCCATAGAAATTACTTCAAGAATTTCTTCTGATAAATTTACAACAAACTTTTCTTCTTTTATAGCAGAATACATCGCATCAGGCGAAATTTCATTCACCAGAGCCTGCTTCAACCCGTCTAACTGCCTTAATTCATCAGACATTTGATTATTTAGCTGTTTTTTCTTCTCCGGAGAAAGATTTTCACTCTCTAGCTGGGATTTAATTTTTTTAATTCTTTCTTTCTGGTTTGAAATTTTTAATTGAATTTCTTTGCAGGATGCATAAGGACTTGATGGAGCTGCAAGCATTTTTTCCATTCTATATTTGAAGCTTGTTATATTAACAATGTCATCCAAATCGGTAGAATCTTCGTCCTGTTTTTCTCTCATAAATATACAGTTAAAGTCAAAAGAAGAATCTGTTTCAACCTCATGCATTGTATACAAATCCCAGCCCGCTTCAGACATTTCATTCAGAAGATTTTCCAGAGCCTGTTTGTCATCTGTCGGTACTGATTTTATAATATACTGCATTTTTTTATTAAACATTATCGTCCTCATCCTTTGTACTGATAATTTTATAAATCAAATTGTTATGTGATGGTCTGGTTTCATTTATAGAAAAAGCTTCATCGCAATATCTCTGAGCAATCTTTGTTGCGTCTTCATTATTAGAATATATAGTATAAAGAATTTCTCCTTTTTTTACATATTCACCGCTCTTTTTATTAAGAAAAATCCCCACACTTAAATCAATCGGCTTTGAGCTGTTTTCTCTGGCTGCCCCGAGAGCCTTAACGGCACATGAAACATTATGAGCATTAATATTCTGAATATAACCGTTCTTTTTAGATTCACATTCCACCTTATAGCAAGGAAGTGTAAACTTGTCATAATTATCTATAACTTCCGCAGCTCCCCCCTGAGCAATAATAAGTTCTCTAAATTTCTCAAGCGCCTTACCAGAATGCACGAGATTCTTCAAGTAAGCAGAAGCTTCTGAAATATTGTCATACAAATCAAGCTGCAACAGAGTCATAGCCGCAATTGAATATGTGACTTCTGCAAGATCCCCGTTATCCAAATTTCCCTTCAAAAATTCTATAGCTTCAACTACTTCAAGCGAATTTCCGACAGCGCGTCCGAGAGGTTCTTCCATAGAAGTAACCACTGCAGTTATAGACTTATCCAAAATCTTTCCGACCTTCACAATCAATCTGGAAAGAGCAACTGCATCCTCCGGAGTTTTCATAAAAGCACCGGAACCATACTTAACATCGATTATAATATTAGAAGCACCGGAGGCTATCTTCTTTGAAATTATAGAAGATGCAAGTAATTCGTCTGATTCAACAGCAGCAATTTCATTTCTTAAGATATACATCTTTTTATCTGCAGGAGCCAAATCATCAGCCTGTGACGAGATAACTGCATTTATATTATTTACCTGATTTACAATAGCCTGCGTTGACATATTTGTATTGAGATTAGGAATAGCCTCTAATTTATCAACAGTACCAGCTGATAATCCAAGCCCTCTATCAGCTAACTTTGCAACAGGAATGCCCGCAGCAGCAAGAAGAGGAATTAAGGTTATTGTAACCTTATCCCCAACTCCGCCTGTAGAATGCTTATCAACAATTTTGCCGTTTAATTCGCCAAAATTTATAATTTTACCTGATTTGCCAAGCGCCTCAGTTAGATAAGCAGTTTCATCTACACTCAGCCCCTTAAAGCATACTGCCGTTAACCATGCTGCAACCTGAGCATCAGAAACACAGCCTGACATATAAGAACTCACTATAAAACCTATCTCGTCCTTAGTATGAGCCTTGCCGTGTTTCTTTTTTTCTATCAGGTCGATAAAATTCATTATTTCTTAACGCCGCCTTTTAATTTAGCAATAACACTGTCTGTAATATCAACACCGCCTACAAATACGCCGCGAATATCCATTACTGCATCTAGTTTTTGTTCTACCATAACAGCTTTTGCTGCCTCTTTAATTTTTGTGAACACTTCTTGTTCTCTTTTATTCTTCAATGTCACATAGGCAGTTTCTTTTGCTTTAAATTCCTGTGCAACTTTTTCTTCAAAGGTTTGTTTTTTCAAAGGGGTGTCTAAAGATTTATACTCTTTTTCTTTATCAACAAGGAACTGCTGCATTTCTAAACCTTTAGCATCAACTTCCTTTGTTACCTGTTTTGCATAATCGTAATTATCAATTACTTTGCCATAATCAATATATCCAACACCGCCAGCATTTGCAATTCCTGTAAATGCAGCCATTAATAATACAACAATGCCTAATTTAAACTTTTTCATATAACCCTCCTATATGTTATTATTATACACTACTTAGTACATCATGTCACCTACACCAAACGTGAAGTATCCGTTAGGTGAACCGTTCGGCCCCGGATTTGTAAGCGGGAAACCGTAATCAACAGATAAAGGTCCGACACCCGGCATATTTATCTTTAAACCGATACCAGCTGTAATAGCCTGAATTGGACGGTCGTACAATACACTTGCAATTGTTGGATCAAAGACTTTACCTGCATCAACCCAGAAAGTTAATCTCAAATTCTGCAAGAAGTTTACTTTTAATCTATCCACAAATGGTATCGGTGTTGCAAGTTCAACAGAACCCATTATAAAAGATGTACCGGTACCAACACCGTTAACCTTATAACCCCTGATAGTATAAGGACCGCCTAAACGATAAGCCATAATTTCAGGCATATCTGAACCATGAAGTTTTATACCGCCTCTTCCGGTAAATGTCAAAGAAGATTTTTTAGCAATAGGGATAAATTTCTTTGCCATACCTGTTAAACGGCCGTTTGTTTTGCCAAATCCATCAAGACCGAATGCTTCTTCAAATCTAACTGACGCTAAAGCACCGTGGCGCGGGTTAACAGCAGAATCTCTGGAATCATATGCCAAACCTGGTGCAAGACGCAGGAATAAACCGCCTTCCAACTGTTTTGCACGATCTGCAATATCAAGCCCGTGAGCCTTATACAAGTTTGCGATATTATTAGCATCACCTTCACTCAGGTGAATATATTCAACACCTGTTGTTAATGTAGTTGAAAGGTTTTTGTTATATTTTAACTTATGTGCGACAGTACCTTCTATACCAATTCTTCTTTCCAGAGCAAGCGGAATCTGGTAGCTGCCTAAATCTCTATAATAAATTTTGCTCATCAATGAATTATCCGCATTCAAGAAATGAGGTTCAAAAAAGCTCAATTCTGCCTGATAATTCATATGACTCATAATGGAAGAGTCGCTCATCAAAATACCCGAACCTACCAAACCGGTAAGAGAAACTCTCTGATTTAATCCTCTGAAGTTATTATCAGAAATACCGACAGAACCAAAAGCACCTGTTGCCGAATCCAAACCTCCGCCTACTGATACTGAAGCTGTGCGCTGTTCTTTTAATTCAATTGTTACATCAAATCTGTCCGGATTGTCTTCTGAAACTTCTATAGTCCGGTTTACATCCTTAAAAGCCTGTGTGGAGTATAATCTAACTAAATCCTGCTTTACCTGATTTTCATTATAAACAGTTCCCGGTTCTGTCATTATGTTACGTTCAATAACATATTCCTTTGTTTTTTCATTACCGGTAATCATAATTTTATTAATCTTACCTTCTGTAATACTTAAATTTAGAGTTCCATCAGGATCGTCGTAAATAGAATCAATTTTTGATAAAATATATCCCTTTGAATAATAACATTCATTAATCTTTTCCATAGCCTGATTGATTGCAGTAATATTTTGCGGCTTTCCTTTTAGAGGAAGAAGATATTGCATGATTTCATCTGAAGAAACAACGGTATTTCCTTCTATAGTGAAATCTGTTACAGGGATATTTTCCTCAACAATAATTTTTAATGAAATAGTACCATTAGAATTTTTAACAGGTATTGCCTTCATTTTTTCCGTGAAATAACCGAGGCGGTAAATAGTTTTCAAATCCTGCTGCATTACGTCTTTGTCATATAAATCACCTTTTTTCAGCGACATTTTAGACATTATATATTCAGGTTTTATAATATTAGAGCCAAGAATTTCTATGTCGTTAATATATGCTGTGCTGCTGTCATAAGAAGACTCTTCCATCTGTTCAAGCTGTTCAGCAGCTTCGGTTTCATCCGCAAAACAAGCCGCGCCTGAAGCTGACAATACTCCGACAACTAATGCAAATACTATTAAATTTTTATATAAACCTGATAGATTAGCCAACTATCCACTCCACAGCATTATGACAACATTCTATCACAAATATTCAAATTTAAAAATAGCAGACATAAAAAATAAATATTTTTACAATATTTTACAACTAAAAGGTTTATATTTAAATATATTTATAATATGATGGTTTCATTAGGTGAAAATCTTTTATTCATAAAGATTTTTGAACCACCGGGTTAATTACAAAAAAGGAGGAAAAATGGAAGGTTTAATGAGCTTGATACACAATCACGCGATTCCTGTATCAGCCACTATTCTTCTTGTAGCATACATTTTTATTGCTACAGAAAAAATACCAAAAGTTACTGTTGCACTTTTAGGAGCAGCTTTGACTTTAATCTTAGGACTGCTGGGTCAAGATAAACTCGTTAACGGAGTTTTTGACCACGGTTATTTTATCAATTTTGTTGATTTTAATGTTATATTCCTTCTTGTTTCAATGATGATTATTGTATCGATTGCAACAAGAAGCGGAATGTTCAACTGGATTGCTAATGAAATGCTAAAAATGACAAAAGGAAATCCTAAATACATATTGATTTCTCTTGCATTTTTTACAGCTATAGTATCAGCTTTTCTGGACAACGTTACAACCGTAATCTTAATCATGCCGGTTACTTTCGTAATTGCAAAAGAATTAGATATCAATCCAATTCCGTTTTTAATTACAGAAATATTAGCATCCAATATCGGAGGAACTGCTACTCTTATTGGAGATCCGCCGAACATTATTATCGGAAGCGCTGCCGGATTATCTTTTATGGACTTTATAAAAGAACTTACCGGAATTGTCGCAGCTATTCTGATTGTTAATGTTGGAATATTAACATTTATTTTCAGAAAACAGCTTGTGGCTGCTAAAGAAAAAATGGAAAAAGTTGCACAGCTTGATAATTCACATACAATTACAGATAAAGCCTTAATGATTCGTTCAGGAATCGTTCTCTTGCTAGTAATTATTGGTTTTATGCTCCACGATATTACACATATTCAAACCTGTGTTACAGCAATGGCTGGTGCAGCATTTTTACTATTATTTGAAAAACCTCAGAAAATTTTTAATGAAGTTGAATGGAACACTATTTTCTTCTTCATTGGTTTATTCATTATTATCGGCGGTTTGGAGCATGCAGGCGGAATTAAACTTATGTCCGAATGGCTTCTAAACGTAACAAACGGGTCTCAAAAAGCTACGGCTATGATTATCTTGTGGGCATCCGGAATATTATCAGGTATTATTGACAATATTCCTTATACCGCAACAATGTCACCATTGCTCGTTGAGGTTCAAAAAGTTATGGGCGCAGATTATACATTCCCGCTCTGGTGGTGTTTATCACTTGGAGCGTGTCTTGGCGGAAATATGACAATAATAGGCGCTGCGGCAAATGTTATTGTATCAGAAACCGCGGCTTCAACCGGACATCCTATCAGGTTTATGTATTTCTTAAAATACGGGGTTTTGGTTACGATAATTTCACTCGTAATGAGCACAGTTTACATATGGTTTAGATTTTTAACATAGATTAGAATTCAGGAGGACATTTTAAAACGTCCTCCTATTTTTTATGCAAAACTGGCGTAAATAAAGGACTTATTCACAAATCAATGAAGCACTAAATAGGGTATTGTAGGAATGGCACAGTCAATATTATAAAATAATATTAAATTTCAGTAAGGATGTATTCGCATTTTTTGTTCTAAAGGATGAAATCTTAGCACACCAGCTGGATAACTGTAATTTAAATTCTGCCGGATGGGGATGTTCCAGCTACATCATTCGGAATGGAAATATGAAATATCTTCATAAGAAATAAATTTGACAGTTCTTTCTATTGTTGATAAAATATTTTTTTCTAAAGGAGATTTATATGAAATATTCAACAGACGGAACTCAATACCATATTGGATTAAAAGAAGGAGATATTGGAGAATACGTAATTCTACCCGGAGATCCTAAAAGGTGTAAAAAAATTGCATCGTATTTTGATGATGCAAAGCTTGTAGCAGATAGAAGAGAATTTACTACGTACACAGGTTTTCTCAACGGAGTTAAAGTCAGCGTAACCTCTACAGGCATAGGCGGCCCGTCTGCAGCCATTGCATTAGAAGAGCTTGTTAAAGTCGGCGGACGTAATTTTATCAGAGTAGGTACATGCGGCGGTATGGATTTAGGTGTTAAAAGCGGCGATTTAGTTATTGCAACTGGTGCAATCAGAATGGAAGGTACTTCAAAAGAATACGCACCTATAGAATTTCCTGCGGTTGCAAATTATGAAATCGTAACAGCTTTAATTAACGCAGCTAAGAAGCTTAAGCAAACATATCATGTTGGTGTTGTTGAATGCAAAGACTCTTTTTACGGACAGCATAGCCCTGATATTATGCCGGTAAATTATGAACTTATTAATAAGTGGAACGCCTGGTTAAAACTTGGTACACTGGCATCTGAAATGGAATCAGCGGCTCTGTTCACTGTTGCTAGCTATTTAAGAGTTAAAGTCGGTTCTATATTTCTTGTTGTAGCAAATCAGGAAAGAGAAAAACAAGGGTTAGAGAATCCGGTTGTTCACGATACAGATTCTGCAATTAAAACAGCAGTAGAAGCTATAAAATTATTGTTGTAAAATTATCATATGACTATTTGTATATTTCCGGGAACATTCAATCCTATTCATGAAGCCCATCTTAGAATGGCTGAGTTTGCAGTGAATTATTATAAATTCGAAAAAATAATTTTTATTCCGGCTTACGTACCGCCACATAAAGAAATAAATTCAAATTTAGCCAGACATCGTTTTAATATGGTTAAACTTGCTATAGAAAAGAACCCGAAATTTTCAATTTCTGATATTGAATATAGAAGTGATAAAAAATCTTACTCGTTAATCACGGTAAAAGAAATTATCAAGCAATACAACATAAAAGGAAAGCTAAATTTTTTGATTGGAACCGATGCGTTCGACAAAATTGAAAGCTGGTATAAAGCAGATGAGCTTAAAGATTTAGTACACTTTATCGTCTTTCCGCGCGGAGTAGAAATATCTGAAAAAGATGGTTTTGATTATGAAATAGCACCGCTTAATTTTCTAGACATATCTTCTACAAATATCAGAAAAGACCATAATAGTAATATTGAACAAGTAAAGGATTATATAGAAAAAAATGACCTATACATATGAATATATTGATAACTGGCTTAAGGCAAATTTGTCGCCGGAAAGATATGAACACTCTCTCGGAACAGCTGAATGTGCAAGAGAACTGGCAGAACGTTTTGGAGAAAACCCTGAAAAAGCATATTTTACAGGATTGATTCATGATTGCGCAAAGTGTCTGCCAAAAGATGAAACACTACATATCATCAGAAACTTTCTAAATCTTGAAGAGGACGAACTGTGCAGTCCAAAGACTCATCATGCTCCGGTTGGTGCATATATTGCAAAAAAAGAATTTAAGATTGACGATGAAGAAATCTTATCAGCGATAAGATGGCATACAATTGGCAAGGTTAATATGACACCTTTTGAAAAAATAATTTTTCTAGCTGATAAAATTGAAACACACACACGACCCTGTGAAATATGCGAACCCATTAGAGTAGCGCTTAATGAAAGTTTAGACAAAGCATTGCTGCTTTGTTACAAAAATACAATTAAAAGTCTTATCGATAGAGAACTCAGAATTTGCACAACTACAATTGATATTTACAATAGTTTGCTGATTTAACAGAAACATAGTATAATGAGTGTATGAGGAAGAGGTTAGCGGGATTATTATTAATAAGTTTATTGTCAATGAGTACGGCTATTGCTGATATTCAGTATCAAGGTCATGCAGAATTTGATGACCAATTCTCTGAACCGGATAAAGAACTTTTTACCGGTAAGAAAGAAACTCTTGAGAAAAAAGATATTATAGAAATGACTGTATCACAGGTATTAGACGGTTCTTTTTCTCTGGAAGGCGACGAATTTTTTGCAGAAGTTACAAGTGATGTTATCGGAGATAAAGGCGTAATAATCCCTAAAGGCACAGTTGCCCACGGTACTATTACCCAAACAAGCGAAGCAAAAAGGCTCGGCCGTGACGGGCATTTAAGCCTGAGTTTTGACTACCTTGTAACCCCTGACGGCCGAGAAATTCCTATCGAAGGTAAAATGTCTACCAAGCTTCACCCGCTTAAGGCTGCTACCAAAATAATTGCAACAGACGTAGGATATACTGCCGTAGGCGGAGTTGCGGGCGGTTTATTTGCCATTCAAGCTCTGGGTTTAGAAGCTGCGATAGCTTCTCAAGGTTATACTGTTGCAGGAGGAGCCGCTATTGGTGGTACAATTGGATTAGGCATGTCTTTGTACAGAAAAGGAAAAAATGTTTTAATAGCACCAGGGGATGAAATTAAAGTCCGTATCCTTTCTAATGTCGAACTTCCCGTATATAGAGATGAAGCTTTAAAACAAAAAGAGGTAAAATACCCAGGACTTGATATTAGAATTGCAAATATTTTGTATGAAAAAGATCCGTTTGGAGAAGTTAATACAATAACACTGTCACTCTCTATTTCTAACATGTCAAAAAAAGCCTTTTCCGGTATGGATTTGGCATTGATGAATGACTACAATGCAGTCTATAATCCTTCAATATTCGGTGATACAAAACTTTTATTCTCACAGCTAAAACCCGGTGATAGATTTGCCGGAAGAATTTCGTTTTCTGTAAATAACGTTAAACAATCATTCTGGCTCGTTGTAAATGACAGGGCTACAAATAAACCGCTTGCTAAAATTTCTCTGGATAATGCCTATAAAAATGTATCCAAAGATGTAAAAAAACGCAACGACAAAATGCGTAAAGGCAAAAAGAATTACTACAAAGAAGAAAGCCCGTTTGATATTTAACAAACAAGAGGAACTAATCTAAGTCATAATTGAGCATTGAAACTACATTTACACCTGACGCTTCAATTTTTTCCCTGCCCTTTAGCGGATCAAGTTCAATTATAAAAGCAGAAGCTACTACATCAGCTCCGGCTTTTTTAACAAGATTACAAGCAGCTACAGCTGTACCGCCTGTCGCTAGTAAATCATCAATAACAAGAACTCTATCACCGGCTTTTACTGCATCTGCATGCATTTCAATAGTATCCGTTCCGTATTCTAAGTCATAAGTTTCTTTAATAGTATCTGCCGGCAGTTTATTTGGTTTCCTTACAGTAACAAAGCCTGCTTTGAGTTTACAGGCTAGAGGTGCACCAAAAATAAACCCTCTTGATTCAATTCCGGCAACATAATCAATATTTTCATCTTTAAACTTTTCATAAAGAAAATCAATACACATGTTAAACGCCTTAGCATCTTTTACAATAGTAGTTACATCAAGAAACAAAATTCCTTTTTTCGGAAAATCAGGAACCTCTCTTACATGTTCTCTTACATACTGAAAATTATTAACATCTGTCATCATCTATTCATACCTCGTTATTATACCAAATACTAAACTGTTACGCTTTCTACTGCGTTATTTTCTTCTTTTATACCTACCGCTTCCTGACGGGATTCTTCTTCTTTTACAAGACCATGAGCTGTTTTTCCCCAGTTCATATCTTTCTTGCAGAATAATATTTTACCACAAATAAACAATTCCATAGGAAACCATATAATTAAAAAGTAAATTGTTGTTTCGAACGCCTGCTTTAATGCGCTCATCCTCGGCACATAATCATATTTTCTTAAGCTGTAACGAATTGCAAAAAGGAAACCCAACCCTACAACAAGAGAAACTATCAATGATGACCACAAAACATTATGAAGGCTGTAAGGATCAATCTTATCTGTAAGTAATTTTACAATTCTGAAAAATACTTCCATCATAAACCACAGAGGCATAATAAACTGTGTTATATAAATTGCCATATCCAGCCTCGCACGAAGTGACATTTTTTTAGATTTCATTGCCTCTGCAAAGTACTCAAGATATCTTCTAATAGTACCCTCCAGCCATCTTCTGCGCTGCCTGAACAGAGGCATAAGATAAACAATACCTTCCTCGTAAACACAAGCATCAAGACAAAAACGCACGTCCCATCCTTTTATATGAAGCCTAGTGGACATATCTAAATCATCAGTAATCGTATAGTTATTCCATCCTTCAATATCTTCTAAAGCTTTACGTTTGATAAGTTCGCCATTGCCTCGAAGCTCAACAGCACCTTTTACGGCATCTCTTCCTACCTGCAGATAAGTATCTAAAGTATACTCGTTATTCTGACATCTTGTAAGGAAATTTACATCCTTATTTCTAATAATCTTTCTTGCTTGAACAGCCCCGACATCTGCTGGTTCTAAATTTGGAACCAGTTTCTTTAAAAAATCAGAATCAACTGTTGCATCAGCATCAAATACCAGAACAGCATCCCCTTTTGCAATAACCAGAGCATCGTTTAATACAGCAGATTTTCCCGGAAAAGCACCCTGCTCACGAATAAGAGCTTTTACATTCTCATGCCTTGCCTCTAAGTCTTTAATGATTGCTGCTGTATTATCCGTACTTCTATCATCAATTATAATTACTTCAAAAAACGGATAGTCCATGCCTAAAATGTTTTCAACAGTATTGGCTATTACATACTCTTCGTTATGAGCAGGAATCATAATACTAACAAAAGGTTTATAATTCTCATTCACAACTGGCGGATGTTTCTTCAGCTTACGCTTCTGATACTTTGTCGCAGCTATAGAATACAAGCCATAAATCACCATACACACACATAAAATAACGAAACCTACAGTTGTATTTACGTAATTCTGAAAGACGTATAAAAACACGCCCAAGCAAGATAATATTATAAATAAAAGAAATCTTTCTCTCATAATCTCCCCAACACTAAGTAAATTATATCAAAAATATTAAGTTATGTTGTGATTATCGCAATTTTTTAAACCAAACTTTACATTTCTTAATAAAATGCATAAAAAAAGGCAATTTTTTAAAAGCTAAATACTTTATATATACATAAGAGATAACAAGAGAGGAAAGAGCAAAGATGTTATTCACTACAGAAACAATTTCAAACGAAGAAATCAAATCAATCAATAACTTCTTTAATGAATTTGAAGCAGTAGAAACAGTTGCTCCGGAAAAAGCTGAAGAAGAAACAACCGTTGTTAAATATCTTCATTCTCTTGTTACATCTTGCTACGCAAAATCAGTTGAAGATATTGCAAATACAAAAGTTGGTAACAGAATCGTAAGAAAAAGAAACTTGCAGCAGGTAATGCAGGAATCTTTCTTCTATGGTGCTAACAGATTTGGCAACAACTTCATAGCATAGTTATAACGCAACTTCAAAAAGTAAAAACACTCTCTTATATTATATAATCTTACATCTTACAAAGTTTTAGCCCGCCTTCGCGGGCTTTTTATTTAATATCTTGTTCTGAAAGACCCGCGATAGTTACCGACATTATCTGTCATTACACCACGCCCGCCAGGAAAAGTTCTAAAACTACCTGTACGGTTTCCATAATTATCAAATGTTGTGAATCTTCCACCGGATAGAGGCCTTACGGTACCAACCTTATTTCCCTCTGCATCAAAAACATGAGTACGGTTTGCCGGAGCTCCTCTAAATGTTTTTACCATGTTATTATTTTGATCGTACATGACTCTTCGGCCATTCGAATAATCTCTCACACGGCCTTTATAATTTCCAGAATTGTCATATAAACTGTAATTTCCATTACCAGTTCCTCTGATTATTCTAACAGAAGAATTTGATGGTTCATAAATATTCGTTGTTTCAGCCCAAACGGGAAGTCCTATTATACATAAAATTAATAATATTTTTTTCATATAATTATTTTACCAGATTTCTATCAGGAGATAATCCCCTCCTTGATTAATTGTTCTTTAATTTCTCTTTTGGTTTGAAATTCTTTACCGGATTTGTCTGTTAATCTCTTTAGAAGCATTATTCCCGGAGTAATTACCCCTAGAGCTAAAATACAAGCTCCTATATTATTGATAATAGATCTTCTTTTCAATTTTCTCACACCTTTAAAGAATTCATCACAAGTTTCTTTACCAAGCGAACTTTTATATTGGTTATATAATTCCGAAACCTGAGAGCTGACATTTTCCACCTCTTTTAAATCAATATACGCTCTGGTATCAATCTTATTTGAATCTTTTAAAGTTGTTATCAAATCAGACTGTTTTGCGATTTGTACAATTTTGTTATCAGGATTTTTATGCAAGAATTCATACAGATTAACCTTAGATGTATTAGCAGCATTGAACTCTTTTAAACTACCTTCAATGGATCCATCAAGAAAAGCCTGCTTAAATTTAGTATCTTCCAACACCCTTGAATCCAGTGTTATCGATTTGCCGTGTTTTGATTTTGCATTCTTTTCCATAAATTCCTGAATTTTTTTACCTGCATAGTATAGGAAGAACAGACAAGAGCCTTCTTTGATTGCATAGCCTATGAACTCTTGAGAACTTCTTGAATCGGTTAATCTCTCAGTTGTTATAAAACCATCCATAATATACATATTTTTTACAGGAGAGAAAGCAAATTCTTCGACAACCTTTCCAATTCCTTTAAATGCCGGTTTATTAGCATTATTATTTTCTTCTTGTTTAGCCTTCTTAGACTCGTTATACTCTTTAATCAGATTTTTTCTAATTTTTTGCTCTGTATAATACTGTTTAAGCCGTGTCATTCCAACATAAGTCAGCGCAGCCAAAACAGTAGATACTGCAAATTTTGTTGCTGCAAGATTTTTAAACAACCTTTTTTTATTTTCGGCTTTTTCTAAATTCTTCTTAATTTCTTCTGTTGGGGCGTATTGTTTTATCTTCTTAAAAATTTCAGAATCCTTTAAATTTCTCGGGTCAATTTTAGAGTCTAACCCATAAGCTTTAAAAACGGTCTTATCAAATATCCATTTAAAAGCAGGAATACCACCGAGCCACAACGCTTCTGTGCCAAATTCGTCTATGAATCTGTCAAAACCTTCTTCTTTACCTGTAGCGTATGAACCTGCTGTCATCCCCAGACAGCTTGATGCATCCTTTACCCCTAATGGTATCAATGAATTGGGGTTTCCTAATGTAGAATAGATTTTTGCTGCATTTACCAACATAACCCTACAACCCCCATATTAAATTCATTAATTTTTTGCTGTGTTTGTTCATATTCGACCTTCCTTTCTGTGTAAATCACGTAAAGCAAAAAAATTGCCTGTATATTAACATTTTTTTACAAAAAAAAGAACTTCCCGCTTATAGGAAGTTCTTTTTTGTATCTATAACTTAAACTTAGCCTACAAGTTCGGTATCGTCCGACTCGGAAGCTTTAACCATGATAGCATGCTCTACAGGATTTTCTTTCTTGTAAGCGCTGTCACTTGCAGCTTCCTCAAAACCAAACTCATCTCGGGCTTTCTTCATCTGAGTTTCATCAACCAGCTTTTTGGCTAATTCTGCTATTTCATAAACCAGCTTGTAACGATTATCAGTATTTTCGTTTAATTCCCAAGCTATTTTAATAATTTGATCCATTTTTACCTCATTATTTCAAATAATCAATTAATTTAACTATATAACGCTCAAAAACTTTTGTCCAGTAATAAAAAATATATATAATTTAACATTTATTTACAAAAGAGCAATTATTTAAGATCTAAATACTTTATATATAATATAACACAGATAAGGAGATTTTTATGACAACAGGCGGGACATTAAGAGTAACCAGTGCAAACGAGTACAAAAATTTTGAAGTTAAATTTTCTAGAAATACAGAAATTACCAATTTTGCCAAAAGAGAAATGGGACAAGAAGGTGATATACGCGCAGAAGTTAAAAATGGCAATAATGGATTTGCAGAACGAATATATAGCAATGGTTCAAAAAGTGGTAAGCTTGCCACCCTTGACTTAAATACAAAAAGATATGCAATTTTTGATGCACTTAGAAAACTTGATGGTAATGACGAGGACATTAGCGATAAAGATCTTTTAAAAGCAGATACATTAATAGGTAAGAATGGTGTAAAAGGTGTACGTCGTGATGCTTCTGCTGGAGTTACAACAATAGTTTGTGATGATGGAGCTGTTCTTCGTTTTGATGTAGAAACTGAACAGGAAAAACAAGTTCGTCTAGACCAAGAAGCTGCAAATGCTGCAAAACGTAAGCAGAAAGAAGCTGCCCGACTGGTAGAAAAACAACGTGAAACAGCCGAGCTAAAAGAAAATTGCAAAAGTGATTTTGAAAAGCTTACAGACTGGTTTATAGGATTATTTAATTAAAATTAATCCATCAAGGTTGTCATAAGAATTGGATCGCCATCTGTTGCCAGAACAGTATGTTCAAAATGCGCAGATGGTTTTCCGTCTTTAGTGACAACAGACCATTTATCGTCAAGTACTACAACCTCATCGCAACCAAGATTTAACATCGGTTCTATTGCTATAACCATGCCTGATTTTATAAGGGTTTGATCTCCTACTCTGTAATTAAATAGAAAAGGGTCTTCATGCATTACATGACCGACTCCGTGTCCGCCATATTGTCTTACGATACCCATTTTATAACTATTTGCCACATCCTCAACGGCTCCGGATATATCATCAAGAACATTTCCTGCTCTCATTTTTGAAATACCTGCCATTAAGGCTTCTTCTGTAGCTTTCATAAGAAGCTTTTTTTCCTCAGAAATATTTCCGACAGCATAAGACCATGCACTGTCACCAACCATACCGCCATATGTTGCACCAACGTCTATAGCTATAATATCGCCTTCTTTTAGAATTTCGGTTTCAGAAGGAATGCCGTGAACAACTTTTTCGTTTATAGAAGCACAAATGCAGGCCGGAAAACCGCTGTAACCAAGAAAAGTAGGTGTTGCTTTATTCTCTTTAATAATTTTCATAGCAATACTATCTAATTCTTTTGTTGATATACCCGGCTCAACAACCTCTCTCATTTTCTTATGAACAAGAGCTACAATATGTCCGGCATGTCGCATTCTCTTAATTTCGTCGCGTGATTTTCTATTAATCATAATAACCTCAATTCTAGTTATATATTAGGACTAAATGATTTTTTTTGCAACAAAAATACAATCTAACATTCTTCCTTTAATTTACCCCCTTGACATGAAAAATTGATTTGATACTATATAAATTGTCACGAGCCCCCATCGTCTAGAGGCCTAGGACAACACCCTTTCACGGTGTAGACAGCGATTCGAATTCGCTTGGGGGTACCATATGATTATAAGACACCTTAAAGGTGTCTTTTTTAATGAATAGGCTTGAGATTTCAGCGGTTCGAAAATCATCTGAAAAATACATCAAACCTTTAGGAAAAATTAACCTCTGCAATCTTTGTTTTAAATCTAAATCTCCATTTTTCCATAATGTATCAATATTGCTTACTGCTTTGCATGCATATTTTAAGCATTTTGTTAAATCATCATGGATTTCACCTGTTTCACGTAAGCGGAATTCTTGTTCTTGTATTTCCTCAGCTAATTGTTCTGCTTTAAACCTATAATCATCTTCACTTATTGTCCCATCTAGCTTGAAATCAATCAACTTACTCTTTTTGTTTTTAAGTTCGATTAGCTTATCTTGAAATTGTTTCTGAGAGTTTAATTTGTTTGTAACCTTTTCATTATAAACATCTTTTACAGTTGCCTCAAACAAATTAAGTAAATGCTGTTCAGGTTTAATATAATTCAAATAATCTACAAACATTTCTTCTAACCTTTCTTTTCTTATTCTGAAATGGATAGAGCAATCTTTATTATGACAGTGATAATATGGATACTTTTCTTTTCTACCTTTAGATTTACTACCTGTTAATGGTTGGTTGCAATTAGGACAGGTAATGAACTGTCTTAGCGGGAATTCGGGATTATTTCGCTTATATGCAGTAATAACAGGTTTTCTACCCTCTAAAATATCTTGAACTTTATTAAATTCAGCTTCTGATATTAATGGTTCGAAAATTCCTCTGATGGGTTCTTCCGACCATTCCTTTTTATACATATAACCATTGTAAAGTGGATTTTTCAGCATACGACATAGCATATTAGTATTAATCTTGAATCCATCATCAGCCATTATTTTAATTATTTGCACCTGCTGATACAATCCAGTTGCGAAAAGTTTAAAAATCTTTTTAATGTAATGTGCCGTTTTGGGGTCTGGTTCAATGTTACCGTCTTTCATAATATACCCAATAGGAGCTTTCCACATCCAATGACCTTGTAAAAAAGCGGTTTTCATGCCGTTGGTTACCCTTTCTGCTTTTTGGTCATTTTCATATTGTGCTAAAACACCCATCAGATTTCGGGTTAATCTATCGGTTGCGGAATCTCCGTTATTCTCTCTTGCAAATAAAACTCTAATATTTAACTTTGTAAAAAATTCCTGTAGTCTGTAAAAATCCTTGATATCTCTGGTTAATCTATCAATTTTCCAAATTATAATTGCATCAATATTCTTTTTGTTTGCGATACAAAATTTCATAAGATTTTGCAATTCGGTTCTATCCTGTGTTTTAGCACTTTCACCTTTTTCAACAAACACTTTTGACACCTTATATCCATTTACTTCCGCAAAAACTTTACAGTCTTTTTCCTGACCTGCTAAACTGTAACCTTCTTCTGCCTGATTTTTCGTTGAAACTCTTGTATAAATAATTGCGTTACTCATAAATTTCTCCTTTCATTAGAAGACGGAATTACTCCGCCTTACCCGCTTTTCTTAATTTTGCTTCTCTAATTCCTGCTTTTATGCGTTCACTTCTCATTCTCCATTCGTACCTTTTAAAAGCCTCCTGTAAACTATTTTGAAGTTCTCCTATGGGAGAGTTTTTAAACTCAGGGTTTTGTAATAACTTCATAAAATCATCGTCTTTCATTTTTCTTCCTTTCTGCCGTAATCGGCACAACTTTAGAGCATTTATTTAGGTAATCTTCTACCACTACAAATGCTAATTGGTACATTAAATCCCTGATAGCCTCAACTTCGCTATCATCCAAATTTTTGGCATACTTTCCAAGACTATGTCTGCACGCCTTAATACTAAGCATGGTTATCCATCCTTTTGCTTTTGTATTAAGGTTCAGAGGGTTTCTGCCGCCTTAAAATAAAATTGTCGTACCTGCTTAAATTATTCGGAGGGTTTCCGTCATAACTCAGCCTAAAATTGAATTTTCTTCGCTCAATGTTGTTATCTTTCCATTTTGCAATGAAATTCTTATGTCTTTAAAACTTTCTTCATCAAGATTTTGTATGTATTTTATAAAATCTTGCTTTGATACATTCTTATTAAACCGTTTTGGTTTAATATTTAATTTGCCATTACTCTTTTTTAAACTTATTTCTCTGCATTCTTCATCAATTAAGCAATCCGCAATTACGCCTAAATTAGCTCTATTTTGCTCGTTTACAACCTCAGAGGTAGTTACAGTCATTTTATAACCGTTATGTGGCATAAATGTCATACAGTAGTCGTAAAATGGCAGAATTAAAACAGGTTTGCAACAGTTTTTATCCATTTTTAAATTAACGTAAGCAGAGTCCTCAAGGTACAAAGATGCACTCCCATCAAATTCCACAATAATAACGACTTTTCTTGCTGTCGCACATATATTTAAAAATGTTTCAAATAAATACTGTCGTTTCGTGTCGTTTACTTCAAAAATATCAGTCAGTGCTTTTTGTATTTGAATATTAGACATTCCATAAGTTTTTAAATCCTGAATAATCCGTAACCGAACGACATCAGCAAGTGAAAACAACCGCCAGCCGTTGTTACTCTCTCGATGTTTAACAAGTAATCCCTTAGCATCCCAATCGTTTAATTTTCGTGATGTTATTTCGGGTATTAATTTAATAATTTGTTGAGGATAGTAACGAGGTTTATTAACATTTTCAACTTCGGATAAGACTTTTTCATAATCTATAGTTCCAACTATGTTATCAAATTCCAAAAGGGAATTAATTTGCAAAAATGTCTTTTGACTTATGGAACTTAGCTTTTTAGAACTTGTCATATTAATAACCTCTTTTAAAATTATACACTAATGTATAGTTTTATATTGACATAGTTAAATCATACATGCAAGTATAATTCTTTAGAGATTTAATAAAATTTTACAAACTCCACCGTAAGCCACCGTTAAATTAATCAACAAGAGCTTTAATAATTCTATAAGCATCCTTTACTCGTTCAGGATTATCCTTTAAGATTGTTGTAATTTCTTGGATTAAATCCTCAGCGGGTGCATATTGTGCAAATTGAAACACATCAAAATATCCGACTCCTAATACCCGCATTATATTTTCTAATGTAATAAATGATGGAAAATTTCTGCCATTTTCAATATTACTGAGTGATGTTGGCTCAATACCTGCTTTTTCTGCAAGAACTTCCTGACTTAGCGAAGCTCTTTTGCGTAATTCTTTTATTCTTAAACCTAATAATTTTCTGTTATCCACTGTCAATACCTCAATTTAAGCATTAACATCATGGTATTAAATTAAAATGTTAATTTACATAAATTCAAAATGGAGTTTTAGCTTGATAAAATTGTTTCAGTTGAGATATAATCATTTTGAATTAGAGATTTTACTTATTTTTACAGTTGAACTTGAAAGGAGGATGTAATGAGTTTATTATTGTGTCATATTGCTAATAGTGTTGGAACATCAACTGAAGATATTGCAACAATGAGCCTGCATTATATCCTGCAAAATTCAACAACTGCTCGTGATACTTTATTGGACTATATTGGAACTGAATTAGGTCTCCTGTTTGAAAAAGACTTGCTTTTTGAGCTTCAATCATGCGGAGAAAATCTTGAAAGACCTGATATGTCTTTAAGGAATACACATAATGATGAAATCTTGATTTTTGAAATGAAGTTTTGGGCAAATCTGACTGACAATCAGCCTAATACCTACCTTGAGCGATTACAGAAAAAAGGTGGGAAAGGACTTATATTCGTATGTCCTAAATCAAGAATAATATCGCTTGTTGATGAACTTGCGACTTCTGCTGAATACGAGAAACAACAAGGCAGATTATTACAAAAAGACGGCAAGCCTCCAATGCTCGTTTTATCTTGGGAAGAAGTTCTTAATCTGCTTGATAATGTTTTACAGGAAGATACTTTGTATAATGATTTACTACAGTTAAAAGGACTTACTGGAGAAATGGATAATCAGGATTTTAAGCCGTTTTCAGCAGGTGATTTAAGTTCTAACATGGCAAATCGCATCGTAGATTACTACAGAATTGTTGACAAAATTGCTGATAGTCTTTTAATTCATAAAATTTGTAATTCAAAAGGTGTTAAAGCTACTCCACAAAAAGGCGGGTACTGTCGCTACTTAAGAATAGATAATCCTTCGACTGGCTTAAGCATTCAATTTAGTTGTAATTTATGGCAAAAAGGGATTTGCGGAAAAACGACACCATTTTGGATGACATTTAAGACTATTGATGAAAACAATAATTGGGTTACATATTCGCCAAAACTCCGTTACAACTTGGATGATAAAGATAAAAAATACTTGATAGAGAAATCTGATAAATCCGATATGCTGATTGTACCGCTTTATCCAAAGCGTAATACAAATGAGTTTGAAATGGTAGATGACTTAATAAAACAAGCAAAAGAGTATATCGACCTTCTTTAGACTCTATCAAGCCAGTATGTTTTTACTTTACAGCGAGGGTCATTGATTAATGCTTTGTTAAGTACCCAAGTTGTTTCAAGCGGGTCGCCCATAGTCCAGTATTGATAATTGCCTAGACAAAGCATCGTATAAATTCTGTTTTGAAACTTTGCACGCTCACCGTTTTGTCTGATAAATACAACAGCATCCTCAAAAGCCTTTCGTTCAGCTTTGCAGATGTCGCAGTTATTTGTACATTTACCCTCAGCTTTTGTTTTTTCACAAGGAAAGCTCAAAATGTATTCATGCGGAGCAAAGTTTTCAAAAGTCTTTGCATTTTTCCACTTACGACTATTGATATAATTTGTAAAATCTTCTATTAAATAGGTCATGTCAATATATTACACTACTTAAACTGTAAACACAAATTTAAAATGTAGTTTTAGCTTGACAATACAGTTTAAATTTGTAACATGTGGATATGCAATATGGGTGTTTAATGAAAAAATTTATTTTAACTAGCTTTATTTTTCTGATTATTTCAAATATCGCAAATGCTCAAGAATGTGGTTTAGGAATTGAGGCGATAAGAAAAGGAGGAGCAGGAAACTTTTTTGCACCTATACAGATAAGAAGTATTCAACCTAATTCAGCTGCTGAAAAAGCAAATATTCCGTTAAATTGGTATATTATAAGCATTAATGGAAAGTTAACTAAAGACTTAACCAACCAAGATTGTTTAAAATTACTAAATAACAGCATTCGAATAGAATTAGTTATCTCACCTATACAAAGCATTTATAGCGAAAATGCTATCAAATTAACACTTACCAACGAAAAAAGCTTTTTAAATACTGTCAGAGATGTTCCCAAAACAAAGGGAATAGGTTTAGGTATTTATAAGTACAATTTGGATTTAAAAATGCCTTTAATAATAACTAGCGTAGAAAAAGGTTCGCCTGCTGAAATTGCAGGAATACAAAAGAATACAATAATTCTAAAAATAAACAACAAATCAACAAAAGAGTTGACGGTTTCTGAATGCGAAAAATTGCTAAATAGTAAAAAACTGGAGCTGGAAGTTACAGATTTGCAAAACAATAATGTGAAAAATTATAGATTAACCCCTCAAAGTTATTATGCAAATGAGGTAAAGAAAGCCGAAAAAGGCTGGGTTTTAAGCAAGGCTATGCTTGCTTTTTCTCAAGATAATCCAAAAGAAAAAGTTTTAGCAGAATACTTCAATACTTTTAATCCTGATTATGACCGTACAAATGGCATGACTAATAAAGAAATCGCTGAAGAAGATATTCAAAAACTTCAAAAGCCTTATTTAGAATTTAAATCAAATAAGAATAATATGAAATTTAATAAGAACTTATACGATGGAATTAATACATTTATTAGCCAGTATAAAGAATTAAATAAATGGGAAATTGAAACGGTTAAAAATATTTTAGTTTCCTATGGAGAATTAGGTAATTCAGCATCCGAAAAAGAAGTATTTAATTATATCACTTCGGCAAAAGTTGAAAATAGCAATTATCTTATAAATAAAATTGAGAGTAGAAAACATTCTATTAATACTTGGACGGCAATGGCTAAAGAAATTAAAGATTATAGTGTTGCCTACGAAACGAAACAAAAGCAATCTGCACCTAAAGTTACAACACCTTATTTTATTGACAACATGGATTTTCGTGAAATTCTTTGGGGATGGCAAACGGCAAAACAACCACAGAAGAATGGAATTTATATAATTGCTCCACAAACAGGAGCAAAGGTGCTTCAATCAGTTTCGGGTGGAGTATTATTAACAACAGATGTAACAAGATTATCAAATCCAAGAACTATTTTTGTAGCAACAAAAAGACAATTCGTTGATGATGAGTGGTTAAGAGAAGATATGGTTATAGTTTTTGATGGTTATTATACTTATACAAATACCCTTGGAATTAATAGAAAAATTTACAAATTCAAAGAAGTTCCGCAGGCGGAATATTGGAATAGGCAACAACAAAACAAGTTTTATTTCATTAAATAAACCACAATACTAATTTAATTATTTTTAATAATATCTATAAATGTTTTATTTCTCATTTCTGCATCTTTGCATATTGCTTCTAAAGAAATTATATAATTATGTGTAATAATAGGTTGATTATTTTTATCAACAAGATTATTGTTATAAAAATAAAATATTGGAGATTCTCCATGAGAAAATAGTTTAGAAACACCCGGTTGCTGTCCAATACGTTTTTCCATTTTTGCATCTATATCCATAATGATATATCCATACATGTTTCTAACATTATCAACACATTCTGCAATTGGTCCCATATTCCTAGAAAGTTCCCAGATAGAAGTTCCTTTTTGCAACTCAGGTGCATTTGCAGATTTGAGCTCAATAACTACAATATCTCTTAAACTTCCAAATATATTATTATAAAAAATTGCCAAGTCTGGTTCGTTATCAGCACCATCTTCTAAAGAGTTTTCAACGCGGATGTGTTCTAATATTTGTTTAATTTGTTTATCACTAAAAGCACAACTATAAGATAAAAATTTATCATCTAATATCCATAAATTGGAATCATATTTTGAATATGATTCTGATTCATTATTACTAATATCTCCCATATTCATAAATAAGTTATGTAGAGCTTCTTCTTTGTAATTTTTTATAAGAAGTAATTGTTGTAATCCTTTAATTATTTGTTCTCTGTATAAAAAATATTCAGCAAGTTCTCGGGCAGAAACTTCATTTATCTGCGACATACTTTTTATTAATTCGTCTGCTGAAATTTTCTTTTTTGAAAGCAATTTAACAAAGTTGTTTCTTGTATTTTCTTTATCTTTTTTAAACTCAGCTTCAGCCATTTTTATTAAATAATTTCTATTTTTAATTTTTGAAGTATCTGCTTTTATATATTTTGATAAATAAGGATATTCACTTATTGCTTCTTCAACGATTTTTTCATTATCTTTATCCAAATCAGGATATTTTGATAATAAAACTTCATCTATAACATTCTTTAATTTTTCATTAATTGTGGGAATGGGAATAGGATTAGTTAATGTCTTATTATTATCATTAATATTAAAATTAAACTCATTTCTTTCATTATTTACTCTTCCGACTTCATCAAAATAAGGGGATGTAAGTAATAAAGTCAAAGAATCATTATTCGGTAATTTATTCTTAAAATACACATTTTTTGTAAATGCTGTAACGGTTCTTCCATGTGCACAATAATATTGATTACTAGAACCTTTTCCATCCTCATCAAAGGTATAATATAACGTAAATATATAGTCTTTAGGAGATAACTCATCGGTAACATCATCTTGTACTGTAAAAGTTTTATGTTCCAATTTCTTTATAGAGTTGTTATCAATTAATAACTCTTTACCATCCATTTTTAAAGTTATTTTGAAATTATAATTTTGTTTTTCATGCAACAAAAATAATTTTATTTGCAAATAATCTTCTATTTTATTTTTTATAATTTCTAAATCGGCAATTTCGCGCTTATCAGTTTTAATCTTTCCAGATTTTAGCATGTTGTAAAATGCCTTTGTAGGATTAGAAAATGTAATCTTTGTACTGCTACTTTCAGAAATGTAACTTTGGGGGGTTATTTTATCTAGTGAAAATTTTGTATTGAAATCAAAATCAACTTTTTCGGTTTTAGTTAGACTTGTTATATGGATATCTTCAAAAACTTTCAACCAAGTAAAACGTCCTACACCTTTGCAACCTAATTCCTCTTTTAAATCAGACATAAAATTGCTAAAAGAAATTCTGTTCTTCGGTATAAACCCTTCTCCGTCATCAGAAACAGTAAAAGATGTTACTTTTTTTTCTAAAGTGTCATCATTTTTATATAAATCTAAATTTGTATAAAATTCTACAACAATATTATGAGCCTTTGCTTCAAGTGCATTTACAATTGTTTCATATACAGGTTGCAGATACGGGATTTTCTCATTAAACTTTTGAAGAATGCTCTTAATGGTAACTTTAATATACGCTTCTTCTTCAGTACTAACTTGTAAATTTGCCATCTCGTTTTCCTTTGTTCGTATTTTAACATAAAATTACAAAAAATATCAACGAACATAACAGGTAATAAAGTTATCTTAACAAATACTATGCAATATTCCTTAGTTCATAAAAACTACGGAGGTCGGAGACTATTCGGTTCCAACTATTTTTCACTAGGGGTACCATTAAAAAGAACCGCATTAGCGGTTCTTTTTTTTTATTACTCCTGTTAAAATTAGCCCGAATGTGTTATAATAAGATAGTTATAATGAGTCTTTTATTCAAGGAGAGTTTATGCCTGCAATTTCTAAATCCGTATATATACTGTCGATTATAGATGCTTTTATTATTGCACTTGCTGCCATGTATACATTTATAAGTTTTATTCCGCATACAATACTTTTGTATATTGCTTTATGGTTTCTTGTTGTTACAATGCTTGTTCTTAACCTTAAAGGTTTATATAAGATAAAAACTTATAGACCGAAAAATCTTTATATGCTATTTGAAGGAGTTACTATTTCTACAGTTATTGCAGGAATTCCAATTTGTCTTATCAATTTTAACATTTTGACAGTACTTTTGCTTATTATAAATGCAGTATGCGTATTTTCTGGAATATTATTTATACGTATTGTACAGCTTACATATACAAAATGTTTTAAATCAACAAAAAATGTTTTAATAGTTGGAGCAGGTCAGGATGGAAAACTTATTGCAGAAGAAATTCAGGCAAGACCTGCACTTAAACTCAAGGTTGTTGGTTTTCTTGATGATAATATGAATACTATTGAAGACGAAGACTCCACGATTCCAATACTTGGATTGACATGTGATTCGGAAGCGGTTATTAAAGATAACAACGTAAAAATTGTAATAGTTGCTGTAAAATCCCGAATGGATTCAGTTATTCTTACTGATTTGATTAAAGGAATTCCTCTTGGAGTAAAAGTCTGGAGAATGCCTAAATTTTACGAAAAAATTACCCGTAAATATCTGGTATCAAAAATGACAGTTAACTGGTTGTTCTACGCTTGCGTAAAAAAGAAAGCGTTACTATTCACTTATATAAAAAGATTTTGCGATATCATATCTTCTATTGCAATCATGCTTGTTACAATTCCATTATCAATAATTGCAATGGTTATTATAAAATTTTCTGATTTTGGACCTATATTCTTTACACAAACAAGAATCGGCAAATTTGGTAAACCTTTTAAGATGATAAAATTTAGAACAATGTATCAAGACAAAGTTGAAGAAGATTTTGACGAAGATATCGATCAAGTCCATGCCGATGATAAAAGAATTATGCCATTCTGTAAATTTTTGAGAAAATTCCATATAGATGAACTTCCTCAAATGATTAACGTTTTGAGAGGCGAGATGAGTATTGTTGGACCGCGTCCGGTAAGAGAAGAAGTCTATTATGAAAATCGGGAAAAAGTTCCATTCTGGGAATGCCGAAACTGGGTGCGTCCCGGCTGGTGCGGATGGCAGCAGATTAATATGACAGAACCTACTTCTGAAGAACGGCTTGAATATGATTTATACTATATTAAACACCGCAACATAGTATGGGAATTTTTTATTCTTATTCAATATATAGCAAGAGTTATTTGCGGTCGAGGATAATAAATATATTTATAAGCGCACTCTTTTTGTTTCTGGTATAATCTAATTAATAACCCTAGGATTATTAAAGGAGAAGTTATGCTGGAACTATTAAAAAAGAGTGCTATGGAACAGTCAAAAGCACTAAAAAATAAAGAAATTTCTGCTGTAGAGCTAACTAAAGCCTCTTTGGAACGAATTAAAGCTATTGATGAAAAACTTGGAGCTTTTAATTCTTTAACAGAAGAAATTGCGCTGGATACGGCAAAAAAAGTTGATGAAAAAATAGCTAAAGGGGAAGATTTACCGCTTCTTGCAGGAGTTCCTCTTGCCCTTAAAGATAACATGAACCTTATTGGTTCAAAAACTACCGCATCAAGCAAAATATTAGAAAACTTTGTATCTCCATACAATGCAACTGCAACTCAAAAGTTGTTAAATAATTTAATTCCGATTGTTGGTAAAGCGAACCTTGATGAATTTGCAATGGGTTCTTCTAATGAAAACTCAGCCTTTAAAAAGGTTCATAACCCTTGGGACTTAAACAAAGTTCCTGGCGGTTCTTCCGGCGGCTCCGCAGCATCTGTTGCATCTTGTGAAGCTGCACTTGCTCTCGGCTCTGATACAGGCGGAAGTATAAGACTTCCAGCCAGCTTCTGTGGCATAGTAGGTATGAAACCTACATATGGTAAAGTTTCAAGATATGGTTTGATAGCTTTTGCCTCTTCTCTAGACCAAATTGGACCTTTTGCAAGAACAGTTGAAGATGCAGCGGCTTTATTAGAAGTTATCTCAGGGTATGACAAACACGATTCAACTTCATTAAAGCTTCCTGTTGAAAATTACAGAAACAGCTTAAACAATGACATCAAAGGAATGAAAATTGGTGTTGTAAAAGAATTAGTTTCAGAAGGTCTTGCTGAAGATGTTCAAAAAGCAATCCAATCTGCAATTGAAACATACAAATCACTTGGTGCAGAAGTCGTAGAAGTTTCACTTCCTAACCTTAAGCACTCAATAGGTATTTATTATATTCTTGCAACAGCAGAATGCAGTTCTAACTTAGCCCGTTTCGACGGAGTTAAGTACGGACACAGAACCGCTGATGCTAAAAACCTGCTTGAAATGTATTGTAAAACCCGTGCAGAAGGCTTCGGCCCGGAAGTAAAACGCCGTATAATGCTCGGAACTTATGCACTTTCTTCTGGATATTATGATGCTTATTACAAAAAAGCATTGCAGATGAGAAGAGTTGTTACAGAAGATTTCTTAAAAGCATTTGCACAAGTTGATGCACTTATTGCACCAACTTGTCCGAATACAGCATTTGATTTAGGTGCAAAAACTGAAGATCCGCTTGCTATGTATCTTACAGATATTGCAACAATTTCTGCTAACCTTGCGGGACTTCCTGCAATATCTGTTCCAGCCGGTTTTGACACTGAAGGAATGCCTATAGGACTTCAAATAATGACACCGCAGCTTACAGAAGCTAAGCTGTTCAATCTTTCTTATAAGTTTGAGCAGGCGCATGATTATTATAAACAACTTGCAAATATATAAAAAGAAAAGTCTGAGCTTCGGTTCAGACTTTTTTTTAATTACTTTTTCCCGCTCTATATCCACAATATGAGTAAACAAAAGGCAGTGTTCTTTCTAAATGAAGTTTATCTGCACAAGGAAATTTTGCCAGAACGAGAACACCGAGAGCATCATCGACATTTGCAATACAATCTAATAAAGTTAATTTTCTATCTGGAACTTTATCATAAGGATCACAAATTAGATTGGACAATGATGCTGCACCATACATTCCAATTAGCAGACCTCCAGCCATTGCCATAATTTTCCCGGGAATATTGTTAAAATTTTTACTGGCTTCACAAAGTTTTAAACCTCCGCCAACAACCCAGGCTGGAACAGATGCATTTAAAAATTGGAAAATACCTTCTTTTAGTTTATTTTTATTTGTTTTTTTATCTTCTCCTATCATACCGGCTGCAACACCTCCAACGATAGAACTTCCGGATAAGACAACCATATCACTCAGGCCATATTGCAACTTGAATGGATTTTTCACTTTATGTTTTTTCATCATAAAAAGCATAGGTATAATGGTTCCCACAACAGCACCAATACCAGATTTTATTTTATCCTGAGTATTAACCTCTCTATACTGTGCTTTATGTCGTTTTGCAATAAAGGAGCTTACGGCTGATTTATTATTTTTATCGCCGTATTCCGGGTGTGAATCTAATCTTTCCAGCGTAGGGTATCTATAATTAATACTGCTAACCATAATTTTTATTCCTACGCGAATTATAGCGCACTTTATCCAACTCCGCAAGGTTAAGAATTGTAAAAAATATTTTTTTGAAAGGCAATATTGTTTGTTCACGCGTTTTACAATAGGAAAGGAGTGTTGTATGGGTATTGATATAAAAATTACAAATAAGCTAGATAATAATTGCGTTCAGGTTGAAGTGAACAGCAATAAAGGCGGGCAGAGTAAATATTTTAAAGTGCCTGTAGATAAAGCAGATTCATTCATTACAAATTATAAAAAAAATGATAAAAACACATCCTTCATTACAAACACTGCATTTGTTTCGTCTATTTTCGGCGGTGTACTTCTTTCTAGTTTAGCAACTAAAAAGTTTATAAAAAGCGGAACTCTAAGGTGGATTATAAATACTTTAGCAGGCATTGCCGGTGCAACAGGTTCTGTTGTAGCTTCCAGCAACTACATTGAATCCAGAAACAATAAACTTCTTAAGCAGCATAATGCTCAACAAATTTACTATCAAGCCTGATATTAAGAAACTCCCTGAGCTCCTGATACAATTTCAACAATTTCCTGAGTAATTGCAGCCTGACGCGCCTTATTGTAATCAATAGTTAGAGTATTAATCATTTCTTCGGCATTATTTGAAGCAGCAGACATTGCTGTCATTCTAGAGGCAAGTTCACTGGCATTCGCTTCCAACAATGCTTGATAAATTGAATTTGTTATATACATAGGTACAAGCTGCTGCAGTACAGAGTGCGGAGATGGTTCAAATTCCATAACCGGATCTAATTCGTGCGCATCTGCTTGTTCTACTTTTACCGGCAAAACATCCCAAGATACTACATTGTAAGACATCATATTGTTAAAATGAGTTGTTATAATATCTATTTTATCGATATGGCCTGATACAAAATCTTCTGCAATATCTTCTGCAATAATATTAGCACCCGTTGCTGTAGGATCATTCGCAATACTTATATAACCCTCTTTGAGTTCAAAATACTTACCGGCGTGTTTAAACGCAGAAACAGCTTTTTGTCCTACAGGATAAATAACGGTATTAACCCCGCGTTCTTTATTAGCTTTTATTCTTGCTATAGCAGTTTTAATAATATTAGAGTTATATGCACCTGCCAAACCTTTATTTGATGTTATAACAAGCAGTCCCTCTGTTTTTATTTCTCTTTTTTCAAGCAGTTCTGGATAATTATCCAGTGCACGCTGAACATGAAGTCCCGCTACTGAATACTCACCTACTGTTGCAAGCATTTTTCTAAACAAATGTAATAATTCATCAGAAAAAGGACGTGCAGCTTTCACGGTATTTTCCGCTTTTTTAACCTTTGCAGCAGCAACCATTTTCATTGCTTTAGTTATTTTTTTTGTGTTCTGCACACTTGATATTCTGCTTTTTATATCTTTTAAGTTTGGCATTGCTATATCCTATCTTAATTTTAAATCAAGCCCTTTTTTAATAAGTAAAATTGCTAATAAGATTAATAAAACTGATTCTAACCAAGGGCAAGGAATCATGAAGAACATAAATGACTTAACAAGAATATACAGAAGCAAAAATGCACCAATAAGCATAAATGCAATTCTGTTAAATCTCCATGCACCTTCTGAATTATCTTTAAAATAGTTTACAAATTCTACATCAGCAACATGTCTGCATGCTTTTGAACCTTTACATATAAATGTATTTTTATATTCTTCTGCACATTCTAAACATAAAGCTTTTCCACAGGATTTACATACTGCAAAAGCGTCCCTATCGTGGTGATTATAACACTTCATACGCTATTCCCTCCTTATAAATTCTTTCCATAGGTTTCTAATTGAATCTTTAGTGCCTCTATATCTTCTTCAGATAATTTAGCTCCTTCATTCAATCTTTTGCTCAATTCAGGCATATTAGCTTCAAAATATTCAAACCAGCCGTTTTTATAATCATTGATATTTTTATTATCAATATCATCTAAGAAACCTTCATTTGCAGCAAATAGAATTGTTACCTGTTGCGCTACAGACAATGGTTTATACTGTGGTTGTTTTAAAACTTCTGTAAGTTTTTGTCCCCTTAAAAGCTGTTTTTTAGTCGCAGCATCTAAGTCAGAAGCAAATTGAGCAAAAGCTTCAAGTTCTCTGAATTGAGCCAAATCAAGACGAAGCTTACCTGCAACCTGCTTAATCCCTTTTGTCTGAGCTGCACCACCTACACGCGATACAGAAATACCGGCGTTAATAGCAGGTCTTACACCAGAGTTAAACAAAGCAGATTCAAGGAATATCTGACCATCAGTAATAGAAATTACGTTAGTCGGAATATAAGCCGAAACATCACCAGCTTGTGTTTCAATAATAGGAAGTGCTGTAATACTTCCACCACCAAGCTCATCGTTAAGCTTAACAGCTCTTTCTAGTAGTCTTGAGTGAAGATAGAAAACATCTCCAGGATAAGCTTCTCGTCCAGGTGGTCTTTTAAGAAGCAAACTCATTGCACGATATGCCTGAGCGTGCTTAGTTAAGTCATCATATACTATTAATACATGCTTACCTTGCTCCATAAATTCTTCTGCTATTGCTACGCCAGCAAATGGTGCAATATATTGAAGCGGAGCAGGTTCATTAGCTGTTGCAGAAACAATGATAGAATAATCCATTGCCCCGTGTTTTTCTAATGTTTTAGCCAGCTGTGCAACAGTAGAAGCCTTTTGACCAACTGCAACATAAATACAAATTACGTCGCCGCCTTTCTGGTTAAGTATAGTATCAATTGCAATTGCTGTCTTACCGGTTTGTCTGTCGCCGATAATTAATTCTCTCTGTCCTCTTCCTATAGGTGTAAGAGCATCAATAGCAGTTAAGCCTGTCTGAAGCGGCTGATGAACAGATTTTCTTGCAACAATTCCAGGAGCAACTCTTTCAATAGGACGAGTTTTATCTGTAACAATGTCACCTTTTCCATCAATCGGGCGACCTGTCGGGTTTACAATTCTTCCTATAAGAGCATCACCTACCGGAACAGAGGCAATTCTACCAGTAGTCTTTACTGTCATACCTTCTTTTATATGAGTATACTCACCCAATATTACAACACCAACATTATCTTCTTCCAGGTTTAATGTTATACCTAGAGTTCCTTTGCCATCTTCAAATTCAACAAGCTCGTTTGACATTACATTGCGCAGACCGTATATTCTTGCAATACCGTCTCCTACTTCAAGTATACTGCCAATATTAGAAATCTCTGCTTTTGCTTCATAATTTCGAATATTTTCTTTTAATATAGAGCTTATTTCATCAGGATTTATTACTGCCATTTTCTACCCTTTCATTTATACCAAGCTTGTAATCTCTCGCTATCTTCTGAGAGCCATTTGCCCCTTTAAATCTTCTAACTTATGTCTGATACTGTTATCTACAATCGTTTGATTTATATTAAATATCAGCCCGCCTATAATATCAGAATCAACATGCCATTGGACACGAACATCCTTTTGCAGTTTATCTGCAACTCTATTTCTAATAGCGTTTTTCTTATCATCATCTAATTCAATAGCTGAAGTTATATCAACTCTCAGAATATTTTTTAATTCCTCAAGTTCTTTAGAAAATTCCTCTGCGACTGCATCAAGTATCCCTAGTCTGCCTTTTAAATTTAAAGTAGTTATAAAGTTAAATACTATAGGCATTAATTTATTTTGAAAAAGTTTAGATAATACTGCCTGCTTTTCTTCTATAGAAATTGAAGGATTATTTAATACTTCTGAAAGTTGTTTTGATGACTTGATATTTTCATCTACTTCTCTCAAATCATCAAGAATATCTTCTTTTGAAATTCCCGGATCCTCTTGAGCCAGTTCCATAAGTGCCTTAGCCCAACGTTTTGCAACAAGTTCAGAATCTTTAAAATTTACGCTTGTACCCATCAGATTTCCACCCCATTTATAGCATCGACACTTTCATCAATTAATTTATTATGCAGCTCAGGATTATTTCTGAGTTCATTAATTATATGATTTTTTGCCACATCTACTGACGCTGCAGAAGCACGCCTCATAATATCATTTCTTATTAAACCGGCTCTGGCATCAGCTGTTTTCTTTGAATTATATTTTATATTTTCTACAGATTTTTCTGCATCTTCAAGAATTTTACCGCCAACCATACGAGCATTTTCTTCTGCTTTTTTAATGATTTCGTCGATTTCCTCTTCTATATGAGCAACAGATTCTTCTATTGCCTTTAATGTTGATTCAGAGTCTGATTTAGCCGTCTTAGAGTTTTCAATATTATTAACAACATCTTTCTTTGCAGCTTCAAGTTTTCCTGTCACATTTATCTTCTTACATACAAAAATAATTATAGCAAGGAATATAACAAAGTTGAAAAGATTTGTTCTGCCTATGTAATTGATAATTTCGCTAATACTTTCCATGTTTACCTCTGCCATTTACCCCCTGTTACCTACCCCTGATAGAGAATCCTATTAACTGCATCGTTGTCAAATCCTTGAACTTCACTTCTGTATCCAATCATTTTTTCAACAATATCATTTGCCAAATCAGTCATTCTTCCTTTAAGACCTTCTTTGGCCTCATTAGAAAGATTATTCAGATTTTCGTATGTTTGCATTAATTCATTATCAGCATCACACTGTGCATTTTTAAGAATATCATTTTTCTTATTTTTAAAATCTACAACTGAATCTGAATACTTATTTCTGGCGTCATTTCTAGCTCCTTTTAGCTTTTCTTCTTTTTGGGCAGAAATCTCATTTGCTTTTTTATGGTTTTTTTCTGCCGTACGCAGGTTTTCATCCACAAACTCTCGTCTTTGAGCAACAATATTGTTAATCGGCTCATATAGAATTTTGTTCATCACAAAGACAAACAATACAAATGATATTATAGTTACTAAAAAAGTTCCATTAAATTCCATTTTTTTTTCAACCTATGGGCGAGAAATCCCCAGCACCGCTACCATCTAATTTATATTACAAGCCCATTCACCTTGTAGTCACAACTCGAGGTTGACCTGTAATCTCTAAACCAACTGAGCCGCTCCACCAATGTCAACCGACCCAATATAAGAGTAGGCTTCGCCTACCCCATCATTCCTGATAACTTCATAGCAATAACAAGTGCATAAATTGCACAAGCTTCAGCAAGAGCAGCACCTACAAGGAAGAAACCAACTGCTTTACCTGCGATTTCTGGTTGTCTGGAGATAGCGTCCATCAAACCTTTAGTAGCAACACCAATACCAAGTCCGGCACCGATTGCACCAAAACCCATTGCAATACCCGCACCTAATTGTGCCATTTCAGAAATTGTTTTTACTTCTTCCATTTTTATCTCCTTCTTATTTTGTATATAATAACCTATTCTTCTGTATTAACTGCTGTTGCGATATAAACCGTTGTCAGCATTGTAAATACGAGCGCCTGAACACAGGCCACCAATATTTCAAAAAACATAATCGGAAGCGGCAATCCCCAAGCACAAAGCCCTAAGAGAGCTGTGATAAGGATCTCTCCTGCCAGAATGTTTCCAAAAAGTCGTAACGCAAGAGTTAAAGGTCTTGTAAATAATTCAAGTATTTCTACAAGCATCGAAATTATACCAACGAATGAAAATTCATGAAGCAGGAAATGCCCTTTTTTCTTTATCAAACCGGCTGTTACATAGTAGATGAGAACAATAACTGCAAGGCCTGCTGTCAAGTTTATATCATTCGTCGGGGAAGCAAGCTCACCTTGTTTAAGTTGAATCATTTTAAAAGGAAGCTGCCCCATAATATTTGCAGTTACAATAAATAAAAATAATGATGCAATAAGAGGAAAGTGTTTTTGTCCTTCTTTTGGCATCATGTTATTAACCAAATTAGAAAAATAACCAAGTATATTTTCAAACACTAGTTGAAGTTTTGTCGGAAAGATTGTTAGTTTTCTGGTCGCAATGAAAGACACAATTATCAAAAATGCCATTGCTGCCCACATTGTAACAAGTGTATCCATATTAAATGCCATAGAATGTCCGGCAATAACTTTATTTACAATCCAATGTCCTTCGCTCATTGAATAACCTCTCTCATTCCATCTGATAGTAGCACAAAAGCAATAATTCCGCAAGCATTAAAGTATGTTATTTAAACATACATACTTTTTGCAAAATATTCTGAAAAGTCTGAGGAGTAGCTTTTAAGATATCTATAGGATTTTTTACGAAATTTGCACCATGTAATGAATCACATATAAATTTAATCCAAGATTCACTAAAAATCTCTAAATATTGATTATGAGGATGCGTTGAGTACTCACCAAGAACATCATAAACTATTTCATTCTCGTTTTTTGTTAAAGCCTTCGTTTCTAGTTCTTTTAATAAATCATATCCACTTATTTTATTTTCTTTTGCAGGATAAAGCTTTCTTAAAAAACTACAGTTCCCGCCATAACCATACTTCGTATATATATAATCTAAATGACAACTATGCAGCCATTCATGAATAAAAGGGGATAAAACATGAGAAGAACTTATTTGTCGATTTTTATATAGTAATTCTGTATTATCATCAATGTATCTTAAATTGTGAAAATTCTCCAAAAATATTGAACGTCCAGGAAATGGATACTCCTTTTTCAACACCTCTTTTGTATCAGGAATACAAAAATTTTGAGCCGCATACTTTTCTATAAGATTTTCACGATTGTATACCGTTATAAACGGAGGGAATTCAAAATGCTTATTAACAAGCCTGAAGAGCTTGTTAAAAATTTCTACGCAAACACTGTTCGCAAATGCAGCAGATTTATTATTATATTTTTTGTTAAAATATTGTAAATATAAGTTTAAAATTATATCTATTTATATTGACAAGCTGATATATTAACAATATATTTATTTTATAGTATAATAAATTGGTAGGTAAAATGCAAATATCTCAAAATTATAATTACAAATTTTTCAATAAATTGCAATCTAAATTCATAAAATCCAATAATTTTATCAATAAGTCTAAAAAGAAATTGTTATTTAAATATTCCGAGAATTTAAATAACAATACTGCAATATTAAATAGAAGTTTATTACAAAAAACTTCAGCTCTCTCACCATTAATGTATGATGATTATTTTAACGACATCCATTTTCATGATATAGGAGATGATGAATTTTTTCAGCCACCAGACGATAAGCCAAAGGTGTTGTTATAGGAATGACTATGACAAATGCATTTGTAGGAGCATCAACAGCACAATTACCAGGAGCAGATGAAATTGCTTTGGGTGCAGTTGAAGTTGCAATGGGATTAAAAATTATAAAAGGTGTTTATGGTTTTGATTTTGATAAAGCTTTAATAAAATCTATTTTATTAGCTGTCAAAGCAACTGTTACTGGTAAAGTTATTGCTAAAACAACATCAAAAGCAGTTACTTGGATTCCTGTCATTGGTAATATAATTAATGCAGGGGTGGCTGGATATACAACAAAAGCCTTTGGATATGCACTTGTAGAAGAATGCGAAAAAATTCGACAAGAACTTGCCAGAGGCAAAAAGATAGACGAAATTCTTAATGGATAATACAAAATGAAAATAATGCCAATTAAAACAAAGAATATACACGCATTTAAATCTACAAATTACCAAAAATCAAAAACAAATGAAACGTTAAATGATTTAAGTGACGGTTGTGTTGCAATAGGAGTACTTTGTTATGGGGATAAATTGACTGAAACAAAAAGTAAGTCAAAAATGGAATCTTTCGCGAAATTAATGCTTGTAATCGGAACAGCTTTAATTACAATTAGGTTTTGTAACAAATTATTATTTAAAAATAAGGAGGAAGATAAAAATGATACCTAAAATTATGCCAAGAATGCAAACTATTGAAAAATCTTTAGTACGTGCAAAATTACAAAAACAAGTCCGCTTACAAATTTAAATACAAGAATGATAAGGAATAACAATTCTTTGCATGATATGGTCATACCAGGTGGAATGACACAAAAAGAAGAATTAGTATATAAATTTACGGGTAAATTTCCTAAAAGTGTTACTGATAGATGGCAAGAGCTACATGGAAATGAAGTAAATAATATCCATTCAGGAGATGAAATTGTTCATGTTGATAGTCAAATATTAGGTGACAGTGGATATACAACAGAATCTGGAATGAATTATGCAGGTGGGAAAGATGCTGACGAAGAAGGTTTTTTTAGTAAAATTATAAACCACATTTTTGAAGATTAACGGATACTAGTCAAGATGTATTTCAGCTGAATCCTGAGTGGTAATTTCATTCTCGGTTTCGTAGTACTCCTGTGAAAGTTGAGTATCTGTTACTTTAACATCTACCAGTTTTTTAAGAACTTCAATATAATCCAGACATTTTTTTCCTTTTACACCAACTGTTTCCATTTGAATTTCGCCGTTTGGTAAAAGTTTTATCTTTAATTTCTTTGACATATTACCTCTAATCTATGTTTACCGTCAAAACGATTGTATTATCGTCATAGACTTCTTCACTCTCAATTTCCATGTTATTTTCTTTAAGTTTTTCCGTAATGCTTCTATAACTTTCTTCCTGAACATTTAGAGCATATTCTGAGCTTAAGTCATTAAGTTTTTGTTCGGCACTTTCCGTATCAAGATATTTTATCATTAGAAAATAAGGTTTATCAGCTTCCATACGTTCAAAAGCCAGCTCATAACTGCCGGTTCTAGCAGTAATTTTACCGTACTCATTTTCTTTTAAGTTACTCACCCCGTGCTCTTCAAGAGTTTTAATCAAAAGCTCTTTGTCCACAAAGGCTGTTTCAAAGCTTTTTTCTAGAAAATGTTTATCAGAAATAACCCTCACATCATCACAAACTGTCGGTAAATCTATATCACCTGAAAAGTCTATGTTGTTCATTCCTTCATTATCTAAAGCAATTTCTGAATATGGAACATTTGCAAACACTGCTCCAACTACCCAGGCTATTGCATATGGAAGAGCAAAAACTGTACATGACATATTAAAATTTCTCCTATTATGAATTAGTAGCTATACCTCTGTCTACCGACCAGTTGTCTACGTGCGCGACACTAAAAATCTAACGTTCTGCCGCCTCTGCTTGTAGAAACATTATCTTCGTTAATTTCTTTTGTATACTGTTTAAGATTTGCTGTTTTTGTAGCAGAAACAGCTCTTACATTTGCCCAGGCTCTTAAAGCAAGTATTTGTTCTCGCTGAGTCATTGAAAGCGGTACTGTGTTTGCAATATTTTTTGCCAAATCTTCAAACTTAAGCGGTCTGCTTTCAAAAAAAGCGTCGCATAGAGATGATATAACAACCTGTTCGATTTCAGAGCCGATAAACCCTTCGGTCATTTTAGCAAGTTCAGTACAAATATTCTTCATGCCGGCAACTTCACTTGCAACTTCTTTATCTTTTAAACGTCTTTCCAGATGAAGCTTAAAAATTTCTTTTCTTTCTGCAAGAGTAGGCAAATCAACAAAGAAAATTTCATCAAAACGTCCTTTTCTTAATAGCTCAGGAGGAAGGTTGCTTATATTGTTTGCCGTTGCAATTACAAATACAGGCGCTTCTTTTTCCTGCATCCATGTTAAAAATTGCCCGAAAATTCGTGAAGAAACGCCGCTGTCACCATTAGAGCCTAAGCCGCTTAAACCTTTTTCAATTTCATCAATCCATAGAATAGAAGGTGCTACCGCTTCTGCAGTTGCAAGAGCTCTGCGCATATTTTCTTCAGAACTTCCTACAAGTCCAGAGAAGACTTTTCCAAAATCAAGTTTCAATAGCGGGAGCTGCCAGATTGTGCTCATTGCTTTTGCAGTCAAACTCTTACCGCACCCGGGAACGCCGGTTACAAGAACACCTTTTGGTGCAGGTATACAATATTTTTTTGCCTGCTCTGACCACGAATTATTACGCTTCAAAAGCCAGTTTTTCAAATTATCCAGTCCTCCGATATCTTTTATTGAGTAATCGGACTGAATGAACTCTAGTATGCCGGTTTTCTTAATAACTTGAACCTTTTCCTGCAAAATCACAGGTAAATCTTTAATATCAATCTTGCCATCATTAACCATTGCAAGAGCAAATGCACTTTCTGCTTCTTGAAGTGTCAGCCCCAATGCAGCTTTACAAAGCCTGTCTTTATCATCTTCTGACATAGAGGCCTCAACTCCAGCATTTTGTTTCAGCATTCCATCAAATTTATTTCTAACTTCCTTTAACGTCGGAAGCGGAAAGTCAAAAATTGTAATTTCCTTTTGCAAAGCCTCTGGAATCAAAAGTTCCGGCGCAACCAGAAAAATAGTTTTTCTTACAGTCCCCAGCTTCAAATCCGGGATTATGTCGCGCATTTTTCTAATAACGTTATAATCAGGAGTCCTATTTTTAGGCCCGAAATTGACATAAAAATCATAAATTATAAATACCGCATCTTTTTCATATCTGCGAATAAATTCAAGCATCTTACAAGGGCAAGCTGTATCATTTACAGTCTTTGAGGTTGTTGTGTTGTAAAGTCCGTTAGTTTGTGTCCATGTAAAAACTTCACGTGCAAACTTTACCTGCTTAACATCTGTAACAACAGATTTAATATACTTTGTAACTCTGTCCTCTTCAAAAGTTGTTATGTATATTACTGGAAATCTTGCTCTTATAAGATTTGATAATTTGTATGCGCTCATTATATCCTCTCTATCATTATCCTGTTATATCATTTTTTAAGCTTCACTAAATCAATCTTTTGCAGTATCTCATCAAAGTTTCCCATTCCATTCATAAAAATAACACCGGATTTAGAAATGTTAACCTCAACTTTGTTTTTATACTTTGCAAAAATTTCGTCATTGTATCTGCTGGTTAAAAAATGATATCTTTGATTAGAAGAACCGCACCAGGGACGCGAGTAATCAACCTTATCAATTACAAACTCTCCGTCAATTAACAGGTCAATGTTATACAACAGTTTTCTATTTATTGGATTTAACCTCAAATCTTCAATTAAAGCTCCGGTAAAGCACAGGACACTCAATCCTGCTTTTCTTACATTTTCAGCGATTATCCCCAATGCCTCAGGTTGTTCAAAAGGTTCTCCTCCGAGAAAAGTCACTCCTTCAATATCTTTTTGCGCAGCTATATCGGCGATAATTTCTTTTACCTCAATTAATTTACCGCCGCTATGCGGCCAAGTATGAACAGCCTGACATCCTTTGCAATGCCTTGAACACCCTTGAACCCATATGCAATAACGTGTACCCGGGCCTTCAACTTTAGTCTTTTTGAGAATATTGAAAACTCTAAGCTTCATAAATCAACTTTTCTTTCATGGAATCGTTCAATTTTACCCGTATTTTTAATTTTATTCACACATATTAAATTTATAAGCTGCTCCTGCATATGGGGTTTTATCTTTAAGAATGCAAAAAACTCATTGATATTTTTAAAACCGTCAATTTCTTCTCTTTTTTTTATGGATTTCTTAGCCATGATTACGCTAATACCTGGTAAAGCTGCAATTTCTTCTTCAGAAGCATTGTTGATATCAACTAAATTTCCTGCTTCCGGTTTAATCTTTGCCGGAATAATCTTTTGTTTTTCAGGCATTTCCATAATTTTTTCATCAACTACAAGATTATAACGCCTGCAATCTTCTATCAGGCCTTCATAGGTCTTGTTGTAGCTAAAATTTATACAAAACATATTCCAGAGTTCAATCCAATCATGCACATTTGATTTCACAACCTTAAACGTCCTGTAATCTCCGCCATCAGGATTCTTTTCCACACCTATTATAGTCATTTCATCAATCATACTAATATAGCAGTATTGATTAGAAAGTTTAAGATTACTCCATATATCGTCATAATGACCAAGAAAAGCCTTTGCTGCATATAGAGCAGCCTTTCGTCTACTAGTAGTCCCGCTGTCTACAACATTTTTCTTAGAGAAATATGTAAAGCATACATAAGAAAATATACATACCACTGAAATAACAATTGATGGAATTGGAAACATTGTAAACAATAATATTAATAAGGCTATTGCAGTGCCTATTAAACGCATTTTTTGCATTTACCATATCCCTCTTTAACAGATTGTATAAACTTTTCGATAGTACAATCCCGCACCTGCGAGTGACAATATTATATCAGGCATAAACGCTGCGAGCATAGGTGTTAATGATCCGGCTTCTCCAAAAGATATTGACAGAGCTCTGATTAAGTAATAAGCAAAAATAATCAGAATACTAAACAAAAACCCTCTATTATACCTAACTCTCGGAGGAGTTATCGCTAACGGAACACCTATCAATACAAGTACTATAGTGGTAAGCGGTAATGCTATTTTATCAAATAAGCTTATTTTCAAAATGTGTTTATCCGGAATATCTGACTTAGCAAGAACACTGCAGAGCTGAATGAAATTATGCTGGTTTGCAAGATTCTTATCTAATTCTTTTGTCAAATCCATTCCAAATTTAATATTAGTATGTTCAAAAAGAGTTGTATCAAGTGTTTTTCCGCTATCTGTAACCGTATAGATAGCACCTTTTTGGAATATCCATCCACCAGGGGTTGTAGCGCCTTCTCTTGCTTGAAGCACCTGTATTGTTCCTTCCTTAGAAGCATCTAAAACAGTTATATTATGCAGTTTTGAATCTGTGCAGTCACCAACATAGAATAAACGTTTAAGCAATCCGCCTTCTTTTGTTTCTTTAAAAGTAAAGTTCTGTTTACCTTCCGGAACATTTTTCTGACTAAAAGCCACACCCGCCAGCTTTGTTGATAATCTTGTTGAAAAAGGTACAACAGTTTCATTAATAACAAAGCTTATACAAGCCATAACAATCGCAAAAATAAATATTGGTTTAGCGATACGGTTCAACCCGATTCCGCACGCTCTCATTACAGTTATCTCTGAACTCAAGCTCAAGCCGTTCAACGTCATTACTGTTGCAAGCAATACTCCCATTGGAATTGTCATCACAAAAACTTCCGGAAGGTGGAGAATAATCATAAGAATTGCATACTTAAAAGGAATGCCGTACATTGAAATTTGTTTGATAAGAGTTATAAAAGTATCGGAAGCAAAAATGATTGAGGTAAAAACAAGTACACCCATAATAAACATCTCAATTACCTGCTTAAGGATGTATTTATCCAGCCTCTTCATATTTTTTAGATTATATATTATATTCTTAATCAAATCCTTCATAAGCTCTAAAATATTATACCAGAAAGGGGGAAATAGGCAAAGCAAAATACAAAATTATTTTACCTCTTTAAGGAATTTTACATAATAGGATGCCATTGCAGGGACAGTACTTAGAATAATCAAAACATTCATAATGCCAAATTTTTGTGCAACAGCCCCTAAAACCGACATACAAAGCGCTACCGTACCCACACAAAAACCATTGATAAAACCGGCCACAATACTTTTATACTTCGGCAGCGTCCTTTGTGCCCAAACCATAGTGACAGGCTGTGCAAGCATTGTTGTAAAACCTATTATAAAAAATACCAGTATAGACAAAACCGGCTGTGTTTTATAAATTAATCCGAAAATTAACATCATTGGGAAAGTTGCCCACATAGAAAAATAGACTACAGGTTTTGAACCAAATATTCTTTCAGCTTTAGGGCTTAAAAATGAACCTAATGCTCCGGCAAATACAAATAAGAATAAAGCAAAACCTATATAAATAGGCGAATATCCCATTGATTTCCATAAGAATGGAAGTAATATACAGGAACTGCTGGTTATAAGAGATTTCATCATTGCAACTAACATCAAGTAGTTCATTTGACGACAGCCAAGAATTTCTTTAAAAGAGATAATAAAATCCTTGTGTTCAGGCTGCTTCTCTATTCTAGAAAGCTTTGGTACAAATATAAACATCATAAACGCTAAAGCAAGCCCAAATAGAGAAGTATAAGAAACAACGTGAAGTCCGAGATACTGGGTTATCCATGTTGCCATAAGAGGCCCGAATGCAAACCCTAGCGAGCCCATGCTGATAAAAATACCCATTGTATTTGAACAATCTTTACCGGAGAAGTAATTTATAAACCCCATTGCCTGCGGATGAAAAAAGCTTCCGCCCAAACTGCCTAATATCATAAAGATAAGAAGTATAAATACATTCGGTGCTGCAGGAGTCAATGGAATAAACAGTGACGCCAGTATTAAACCCCAGAATATAAAAAATCGCTTCAAAATATTGTCTGCAAAAAAGCCAAATATAGGCTGAAGCATTGATGAACAAATGTGTGAAATACTAATAATAATAGTAGCAATTGCCATTGAGAACCCGAGTTTAGCTGCAATAAACGGCATAATTGGATTTAAAAAACCGCTATATACATCCGCAAGCAGGTGTGCAAGGCAAAGCCATATTATCGCATTCTTTGTATTTTTCATATCGCTCCATCCAAATCCTAACAACATACATTATATCCACAGAGATTACAATTTAGCAAATTGAAATTATTAAAAGGCAGCTCTAAATTGATTAATTGATATAACAGTGTTATAATGAGTGCATGAGTTCGGAAGCTGAAGATAAAAATTTAAAAATGGTAGGGCTGGAACTCATGTTCCTTACCCCGGAAAAATACAGCCACGAAGACGGTATTACTGCCGTTGAGCTTGCTAAGCTTGTAAATCTGCCGTTAGATGAAGTTAAAAAGAAACTCCAAATACTAAAGGACAAAAATATAGTTAGAGTAAAAGGCATTAACCCTAAGTACTGGCTCTTTGACGAATATAATTTTCAAAGATTGGATGACGATGATGATATTTTTCATCTGCTCTGCAACTTTGAGGATGTTGATTTTGACAGATATTTTACCTACTGATGGGGTTATTTTATGAAAGACAGAGCTGAATTATATCAAGAAATTAAAAATTTTTTTAAACAAGAAGCTGAACCACTACTAAAAAAATATGAAAAAGAGAGAAAAGAAGATATGCTTCCGGTTCTTCTTCAACGTACCTGTATAATAACAACTCTGCTTGGTTTTTTAGGCGGTTTTATTTTCCGATACCTTATAATACTATCCTTTATATCAGGTATTATACTAATATTATATTGTGCCTTTTCTAAAAACAAAAAAATAAAAAAAGTTACAGTTGCAGGGCAAACAACTTATTATTTGGATATTGAAGGCGACTATGAAATGATTTTAAAACGCCAGCTTATGCCAAAATTTCTCCAGATATTTGAAAGCAATTTAAAATGGCATAAATATAATGACACGGCTGGAAGCCCGCAAAACTACAACCTGCAATTAGATAAACTTGAGATATTTGCACAATCCTGCATTAAAACTTTTGACGATATAATTTACGGACATGAACTTGATGTGCCGACAGATATAATTGAAACAAAATTGGGAGTCGGACTAAATAATATCAGCACTGTAGCGACAGGTGTGTTTGCTGTGTATTTTATTCCATTTGGAGTAATTACGCTTATAATTATTTCTGCTATCTTGAACCAGATGTGGATAATTCCTTTGTTAATTCTAGGAATTTTGCTAGCAATTATCATTGGCCCGATTGTCCTTATCAGCCGTGCAAAAAAAGCTGTAGAGAATTCCAGAAGCGTAATTCTGCGTTTCAAAATACCAAAACGTATCAAGGCGCACACAGTGATTTTTGAAAAACAATATGCATTTAAGCCTAAAAACAGGATTAAACCTTTTCAAAAAATAGTACTTGAGGACATTGAGTTTGAAAAGAAATTTGATACATATTCTACAAATCAAGTTGAAGCACGTTATCTTCTTACAACATTATTTATGAAAAGGTTTGAAAACCTAAAAACATCTTTTAAAGCAAAAAATATCAGAGCAGAGTTTACAGGCGAAGAACTAATAGTACTTATACAAGTAGACAAAGACATGTTCCAGATGGGGAGTATTACCAAGGAAACCACGTTTTCAACATTCATTGATATGGCAAACGAAATATGTTCTGTACTCGCAATTTCCAAGCAGTTGAACCTTGATTCTAAAACCGGTTTATAATTATTATTTCAGTTTTGAATACACTTCAATAAAGTATTCTATGCTTCTGTCGTGTTTTAATTCTGCGCTCTTGGGAAAGAAGCAGCCCGGAATCTGGCCGGCTTCTCTATGATGTCTTACGCATTCGCAGCAAATTCCCCTGTTGCCGCATTTTGTTGCAGAGCAAGTACATTCCAATAAATTCTCTTCTCTCTTACACTCCATCCTTAATCTCCTCTTTATCCAAATGCCCTTTCGAAAACTCACACCCGCAGTAATTCTGGCGATATATACCCAATTTCTTTGAAAGAGTATTCGTTTTTAAGAATCCGTCTTTTTTCTTAAAATCTATTGCAATGTACTCCAAATCACCAGCCAGTTCTTCCGCAATCCCTGTAATCTTTGCAAAATTCTTGTGCGGGCTTATCACTAATGATGTTGTGAATTTTGTTATACCAAGCTCTCGAGCCTTCTCTACTGTCTTTTTAAGCCTTAATCTTATACATTCGTCACAGCGTCTGCCCCGTTCCGGCTCATTTTCAAGTCCGTTAGCAACTCGCAAAAAATCTTCATGCCGGTACTCTTCTATAATTAAATCAACCCAGTGATACATACACACAATTTTTTGAGCTTCTAAACGTCTTTCAAATTCTTCTTTTGTATCAAGATTTGGATTACAAAAATATACAACAGGTTCATATCCCATCTCTTTAAGTAAAGAAATGGGATATCCTGAACAAATTCCACAGCATGCATGTATTAATATTTTATTATTTTTTTGCTCCATGCTTAACCAAAATTTCCTTTAGCTCATAATAAGGTTTTACACCGACGATTTTTTCTCCATTTACAAACATTGTTGGTGTAGCATCAAGGCCGAGGTCTTGAGCTTTTTTCAACTCGGTTTCTATTTCATCCATTGTCTTTGGAGAATTCATGTCCTGCTGTAACTTTTCAGCATTTAAACCTAGTTCGGAAGCAATTTTCCATACGTCCGCCTCATTATATGGCTGATTTTCATATAGCATAGAACTCATTCCCCAGTAATTTCCCTGATTTCTTGCTGCTATTGCGGCTTTTGACATAAAGCATGCTCCCGGGTGCATATTCACGCTTATATATGGATTGCATTCTTTATCAAACGGGAAGTTGTGGTGTACAACTTTTACATTTGAAAACTCGCTCACCGCCTGATGCAGCATTATATTATGAATATAACATAGAGGGCACACAAAGTCGGAATAAAGTTCTACAACAACAGAAGCATTCTCTGGTCCGAGCTGGTTACCGTTAACTCTGTATGGATTATAAGTCATTTTACGATACTTCATGATTGATTTGCTTCTCTTGATATGAGGAACAAAATTATATGTCAGTCCGCTGTAGCACAAGAATGAAGCGGCTAAAATCACAAGTACAATAAAGGTTTTTGTATATTTTTTTGCACCATCAATAAAGTCCCTGAAAGTATCTATGATAGAATTTCTAGAAAATGCGACCAAGGCAATAATTAAATCAATAAAATATGTTATCACGCATAAAATACAAAGCTTATGTATTTTAAAGATACTCAGACCGGCCAGTACCATTGATACTGTAAATGCGATAGTACCAAGAACTGCTATATAAGACATTGGATTTTTAAAGACTTCTAGAAATTTTAAGAATCTAATTCCTTTTAATTTATCAACAATAGTTAAGAAAAGTATTGTTATATAAAAGAATATCCCCCAATAAGCAAGAGGTATTCCCCAGAACTGTGATACTGTTGATCTTGCAGCTCCGTCACAATCAACAAACTCACTTATAGAACAAAAGCTTGATAATGCATATTTTTCATAATTAGCAACATAATAGATGCATGCAAGTTTTATCGATAACGCAAGTCCGATGAGTGCAAGAATCTGTACTGTTAATTTCTTTTTATCTATTTTCATACAATTATGCTCCCGTCTAATCTACACTACTAATTCTAATATATAATAATCTTTTTTCAATAATATAAATGCCAAGCAGGCGTACTCACATAGTATTAGCCCGGCTATCCTATTTAAAGCTTATCTAAAATAATTGTTAAGATTCATTACAAAATCATACATTCTAATGATTTTATTTAAAAAATATACTGCTAATATATAACTATACTCCTTAAAAAACGACGATACACATATCCCTAATCAACAGCTATGCACGATAAAAAGTTCATAGCTTTTTTTTATTTATATTTAATCTTATCTGTTTGTAAGATATATATAATAAATTATATATATCTTAATCAAAGAAATGTAGTTTAGATGCTGCCTGAACTACATCATTATTTATTGATTAATATTAGACAATAACCCCAGAATGTTCCCCGCTTTTAAGTTTCTGGAAGAAGCAAGGAGAGTTGAAGAGGCTTGCTGCAGAATTTGATAGCGAATATAGTTTGAAGACTCTTCCGCAATATCAGCATCACGCATGGTTGAACGAAAAGATACTAAATTCTCTAACTTTATGGTTTGCGCCTCTGCAACACTTTCCAGGCGGTTGACGACTGTTCCAATATGGGTAAGCTGGGATTGTACTTTTCTTATATATTCATCTATTATTTCAAGACTGGTTAATGAGCTTTCCGCAGTTGATAAATCTACAAACAAATCATCAGTTGTAAAATCTAACTCTGCTGTTATATACTTATCATCTCCGGAACCTATGTCAACTTTGAGCTTTAACGTAAAAGGATACGATGTAGGAATATAAATGTTCTTGAATGTAGTATTTATTCCATTGTCGGTAAGAGTATTACGACTGCCTTCGTTACCGTCAATACTGTTATTATTTCCACTGGTTATTACAAACCTGTCATTTGCTCCGCCGCCCTCTGCATAATTATCATTGCCGCTTATTTTTACTGTATCAACCTCATCGCCGCCAATATAGTGGTTTGAGCCACCTTTTATAACTACATTATTTTTACCGCTGGATATGGATACATTATTACTATCGCCGTAAATACTAACAGTACCGGTAGAATTATTTGCACTAAGGTTGTTATTATCGCCGGAAATTCCTATATTATTTTTACCCGTACCGGAAGTTATAATATTATTATCGGAATCAACGACAAACTTATTATTACCATTGCCTGCTGATACGGTATTGCCTTTTTTGTTGATTGTTATAGAATTATTACCTTCACCGGCATTTATACTGTTATTTTCTCCGGAAACGATTATATTATCATCACCGGAGCTATTCTGAATATTAACATTATTATTAGAATTTATATTTATACTGTCATTGCCGATACCGCTATCTACAAGCTTATTGGTTGAAGCATTAAGAATTATTTTGTCATCTCCGCTTTCTCCCAGAAGGGAGTTATTCTCCGAATTCATAGTTAAGGTATCATTTCCTGCACCTGCGTTAATTATATTATTGGAGCCAGATTGCACTGTTATTGTATCAGATTTGTTGCCGCCATTTATTGTATTATTACTGCCATAAATATCCAGCTTATTTTCAACATCCATAACCCCATCTATGAGCAAAGCTGAACCGTCTAGCTTAATTGTACCTGTATTCGGGTTATATGAATATGTAAGCGTATTATTACCGTTTTTATCATTCGTTATGGTATACTTTGCGCCATTTATTTCAAAGGTTTTTACCTCGCCTAAATAGGTAAAGTTGAGCGTACCGTTATTCGGGTCATAATTCATATTCTGGATTGTATTCCCACTTCCGGTATCAGTATAAAGGTCATCTCCGGTTCCGCCGTCAATAATATTATTGCTGCCGGTTACAACAAAATAATCATTACCACCGCTGCCCAATACATTATTGGTACTGCCGGAAACATAAAAAGTATCATCACCCATTGAACCGGTTACAGTTGCATTGGTTTTGTTTAGGTAGAAGATATTATTTCCGCCGGAGTCCTCAACAGTACAAGCGGCATTGATGTTATAGGTATCATTTCCAGATTCTCCCTTAATCACCTGAATAGATAAATCATTAACTGTTATGTTATCATCGCCATCCCCACCCCAACAATAATTTTGCCTACCATTTATAATTATCGTATCGTTCCCGCCTTGGCCGTATAACTTAGAATAATCGTAATCAGAACTTAATACATCATCACCTTCTCCGCCATAAAGGTAAACATCTCTTGAAAATACTTTGAGAGTATCGTTAAAATTTCCACCGAAAAACTTAGTATTATACCCGCCTACTTTAACGTTATGAACTTTATCAGCCTGACCTCTTATCTCAAATCTGGATCCACCCAAAGTTATCTCATCCGTTACCGGATTATAATTATACAGCAAAGCTGCTTCTTTATAATATGTATTTTTGATAGAATAAGTAATTCCATTAATAACCAATGAAGTTGTTGCTCCGGCTCCTACCATTAAAGCAGAACTATTGTCAGAATTACCAAAACCACTTTTCATTGTATTTATTCCTTTGTCAGTAATAGTATTGTTTCCGCTCCCGCCGTATATGATGGAACCAATAGTTTTACTTGCCACTTCAATACTATCATCACCATTTCCACCATCAACATAGGAGGTATTTTGTACATTTGTAATTGTATCATTACCATCTTCACCATAAATCACAGAATTTATTCCATTGGATTTAATCACATCATCACCGCTACCAGCAAATACGTGAATGTCATTTGCATTCATAATAATATTATCAGAATAATTTCCTCCATAAAAATTTATACCATTAGCTGATAATTTTACCTTATGAGCAGAATTTTTATCTCCTTTTATTGTAAAGTCTGCTGATTTAAACTCTATCAGACCATTGTTTACTGAATAATATAAAGTTTGCGCAGATGATTTATTATTCTTTATAGTGTATTTAATGGAATTTATTGTAACTTCTTTTTGTTCATTCGCCGCAAAATCCACGGCATATCCATTAGCACCGGGGACATTTATTTTTATTGTATTAATCCCATTATCTGTTACAGAATTGGTGCCGCTGCCACCATCAACAACGACATCATTCATCCCTGATTTTATATTGAATGTATCTTCACCATCTTCACCCAGGCATTTATGACGAGAACCGTTTATATTAAATGTATCATTGCCAGCTCCGCCATACATGGTTTGATTGAATGCATCAGCATATAAATTAAAAATATCATCACCAGCTCCACCATATGCATTTATCAATGTGGTTCTTACATGAAAGGTATCATTTCCACCCCCACCATATAACATAACAGATTGTGCTGCTGACACCAATGTATCATTACCAGCTCCGCCATAAATGTAATTTTGTTTATTTTTATTATTTGTGACCGAAATAGTATCATCTAAATTTCCACCATATACTCGATTGCGATTTCCTTCTATTATCAAATTATGACTGGCATCTGCCTGACATTTGATTTCAAAAACATTACCATAAAAAGTCAACTCGCCGGTTTGAGTATCTTTAGCATAAGAAATAGTTTTTGCAGTTGATTCTAAATTCCTTATTGTATATTTTACACCGTCAATTGTAATAGTTTTTGTTTCGGATGCCCCAAACTCTTCTGCTCCCTCAATTTTGTCAGAAGCAGCCGAAGCTGTAAATGAAGTTACTGTTTTTAACGAATTAAAAGACCTGAGAGGCTCCCCTTCTGCGTTTTGTGGAACAAGCTGCGGTGAAGAAGCTGCTGACGGCTTAGCGGCTCCAGGCAACTTGGCTGCTCCAGCTATGCGTGTTACCAAACTCATATTTTCATCACTTGTTTGATAAAGGTTCATACCATTATACTGCACTGTATCTTTAATTTGATTAATTTGTTCAAGAATTTCATCAACCTCTGCCTGCATTGACGCTCTTGTCGTTGCATCATAAGTACCGTTTGAAGCCTGAGTTGCAAGAGCACGTAGGCGTTCCAAAAGTTTTTGTATTTCTTCCAAACCACCTTCTGCGGTTAATAACAAAGCAATACCGTCGTCCGTATTCTGCTGAACCTGAAGCATTGAACTGATTTGAGTAGATAAGTCCGTAATTATAGAATAACCCGCAGCATTATCCTTAGCATGGTTAACTTTATATCCTGTTGTCATGCGGTTGATTGAGTTATTCAGCCCGAGGGTGCTTTCGCTCAACGTGCGTTGGAGGATTAAATCACCAACATCGCTTCCGAAGGTTATCATGCTGCCACCTCCAGAATGTGAATATTGGATTGCTTCACTACTAATTTGCTGTCATTACGAGGAGCGCTAGCGACGCGACAATCCATTAAAGTCACTACTCCCTGCCCTCTCAAAGCACCGGCACTCCTTCCCTGAATATGGAAGGTTGGGGCTTGAGTTGGTCGGGCTACAGGAATACCCCACACCTGTCCTCCGGACATCCTCTCCCTCGATGGGAGAAAGTGGCTGAAAGCCGGATGAGGGTAAAAAGAAACTCTGTCCTCTCCATCTTGAGAGGAAGTTGGGAGATTTACATCTACAGCTTGCCCCCTCACCCCAACCCTCTCCCGTAGGGAGAGGGAGAAAAAAATACCCCAGCACCCTCTCGCAGGGAGAGAGAGAAAAAACACTCCAGCACTCTCACGTAGAAGAGGGGTGAAAACAAAGAAATTTACAGCCAAACATACTAGCTCAAAGCTAGTATTTATAGTAGTTTTGTCCCCCCCCCCTACAGCCGTAAGGGTTTCAGGGTGGTTCATTAAACCTGATTTTGATATAAAGCTACTCATTAAAACATATCCTTATATATATTATATTCCACATTTAAATAATTTATAACACCGGTTTTCTAGTTTGTAACATATTTGTAACAATTCGTATATACAAGTCAATTTTCAAGCTTCAGTTGTTTTATACTGACAGGAAGAAGTGTTATGAATATACAGCCGATAAATAATAGCATAACAATGCAGGGAAAACCTCTAAAATCCCTAAAAGACAGAGTCGTGCAGAAAGCAATTGACGCTGTACCTGAGCATACCGTTAAAGAATCTGCTAAAAAACTTGAAAAATGGGAGCATATTGACAGTGTTGTGTCACGACCGGCTGAAAACAGAGGTATTATGGGGGCTACAGCGCTTCTTACCCAGCCTGCAATAGATGCCAGCAACCATAAAGTTGACAAAGAGACAAGAAGGGTATCTGTTAATAGAACTATCGCAAAAATCATTGCCGGAACCGGAGTCGGCATGTTTGTTGTAAGGGGGCCTATATACAAAGGTATTCTAAGCATGACAAATATTAAAGGTAATTCAAAGTTCAGCAAAGCTCTATTGCCTAAAAAATATCTTAAAGAACTCAATGACAATCCCAAATTTCTTAAAAATTATAGAAGTGCGCTTGCTATGGCTATAGCACTTCTTGCAATGTGCGTTACAAACTTTGTCCTTGATGCACCTTTGACCGCAATGTTAACGAATTACCTTAATGAAAAAACGGAGGAAAAGAAACATGAATAATGGCATCCTCCAAAAAGGCCTTGAATGGGTTTATCAAAACTTTAAAAAAAATACTGCGACTATGCTTGTTGTTACAGGAACTATTGGCTGGGGGCTGTCTTCTCTCGCCCAGATTGGTGCTGTATTATTTAACCCGAAAATATCACCTGAGCAAAAAAGTTTCCTTGTTCCACAGGAATTTGCTGATGCTGTTGTAAATATAAGTGCGTTTTTCTTAATCACTCAGGCAACAAAAAAGGTAATTTCTAAACTTGCTTCTACAGGGAAAATAGCACCGGCTAAAGTTAGAGCATTTCTTAATAAAAATAAAGATTTATATGGCGACAAAGTTGGCAAGCTTTCATTAGATCTTGATGAAGTTTTAAAAAATGAGCCAAAATTTCCAAAAGAATCATATTATTCATACAAAAATTATGTAACAACAATGGGAACAATTGGAGCAAGTATTGTTTCTTCCAATATTGTTACTCCTATTGTAAGAAATTCAATGGCGTCTGATATGCAGAAGAAATACCTTAACAACCGTACACAAACTTCAAATGGCATGAGAGTTTAAAAATTTGTGCTAAAATAGCATTATGGAAAAGTTTGATTACGGAATAATAGGCGGCGGTCCTGCTGGTTATACAGCAGGCATCAACCTTGCAAAACAAGGATACACCGTTGTTTTATTTGAAAAAAATAAGCTTGGCGGAACATGTTTGAATAAAGGGTGTATACCAACTAAGTCTATTTTGCACTCTGCTGAAATATATAGAAACTTAAAATTCATTAGCGAACTTACAAACGACGAAAACTTTCCACAGCATTTTGTCCTTGACTATTCAAAGGTAATAGAAAAGAAAGATAAGATTGTTGAGAAAGTAAGAAAATCTCTTGAGCTTGCAGTAAAAAATTCCGGTGTAAAAACAGTATACGAAGAAGCCTGCATAAAAGATAAAAATACAATTACAGCCGCAGAAACTGACTATGAAGTAAAAAATATTATTGTTGCAGCAGGGTCTAAACCGCGTGATGTAAAAGGACTCGAATTTGACGGGCAGTTTATACTTAATTCTGATGATGTTTTAAACTTAAAAGAGCTTCCAAAATCGGTGCTTATAGTAGGTTCAGGTGCTATCGGAACAGAATGGGCAAGAATTTACAACAGTTTCGGCTCTGAAGTAACTGTAGTAGAAATGGCCGAACATCTTATACCGCCTGCTGATATTGAAGTTTCAAAAAGAGTTGAAAGAATTTATAAACAAAAAGGGATAAAATTTTACTTGAATGACAGCATAGAAAAGCTTGAGGATAAAACTGTTTATCTGAAAAGCGGAGTTATTTTAACTCCAGAAATTATCCTTGTTGCAGCAGGAAGAACGCCTGTAATGTGTCCAAACTGTGACAATGCAAAAGTTCTCGGAGATTCTTGCGGAGAAATTCAACTGGCACATTATGCTATACATCAAGCAAAAGAGTATACATTAAATATACCGTTTGAGAAAAATCTTACTCCTTCAGTTATCTATGGACAGCCGGAAATAGCCTGGGTAGGACTAAGAGAACAGGATGTGGATGAAAGCTATTCTATATCAAAGCTTCCGATTACAGCCCTGGGAAAATCATGGTGTGATGATGCTACAGACGGTTTCATCAAAATTATAACAAAAGATAATCTTATTTATGGTGCACACATCATATCAAAAGAAGCTTCTTCTCTTATACATATTCTATTAATAGCTATTCAAAATAAAATTCCGCTTTCAGAAATAAAAAAAATTTGTTTTGCTCATCCTACTTATGCAGAAGGAATTTTTGAGCTTATTTAAAATAAAATCATAATGTAAACTTTTGTAACAATATATAATGTATTGCGCAATTCGCGAATTAAAATATACTTTATATATATGTAAGCATTAAATAAACACGAAATTTATTTACCCCAAACACATAACACAAACCTTTCATACAACCTACACACTAACCTTCTACACATGAGGAATTAATGAAAAAGATTCCGAAACCTTTCTTCTAAGAAAGGTTTTTTTTTAGTTATAAAACTGTTTTCAACACATTTGATAATGTATTATTCCTGCTTAAAAATTCTTCTTCATTCATTTGTAGAAATTGCTGTGGCGTCCATGAATTATGCAAAAGGATGATTCCTTTAGTATTCTTTATAACATCTTGCGAATAATCATTTTCGAAATAAAAATTCTGATAGTTTTCAACCAGATTATCATTATTTTTATTATTTAATTCTGGAAGTGCATTAATCTCCATTCTATCAATACTAAAAAACTTCTTTTTGTTTTTTGTTTTGAGCATTTTGTGCAGGATATAATTGCCTAAATAATCCCAGTTTTCCACTCTGCGGTAACGGCGTGGATGTAATATCTTTTGAACAGCATTATTTTGATATTTCACATCCTTGTAAAACTTCAAGTTATACTGGATTTGATTATACCAGTCCGCAATTATCTTAGAATTATTATTTGCTTTAATAAAAGCCAGATGTTTACTAATCATAACTAACTCGGAATCAATCATCAGGTAATCTTTCACCTGCGGAGAGGTTAATATTGTATCAGCATCAAGCCATAATCCGCCATATTTTTTTAATAAAGCACATCGTATTGCATCGGCCTGTTTTGGCAAAGAAAAATCTTTAAATAAAATCTCGTCATAAACATCTATCCCCAGCCATTCTTCTAAATTTGAATAATCTAAAAGAACAACTTCACATTCGGGTAAAAATTTTTTCCAGGTTTGCATACATAATCTTATGTATGCCGGCATTTTTTCTTTTGGCTCCCAGAACGTAAAAAGCCGGAAACCCTTATCGCTGTAGAGAGAGTAAGTTGTCATTATTCATAATTATCCAATAAATTTAATATACTCGCCCATTATATTTAATCAATCATTCTTTGTCAAATAAGCTTGCTTCCAAAAAGAATTATACCTACCAGTACACTAATAATTGTAGCAAACATTACAGCTCCTGCAGAAATATCCTTTGCCATTCCTACCATTCGGGAATATCTGTTGTGATATATTGAATCCAGAGTAAATTCTATAGCTGTATTGAGCATTTCTGCAACAATAACAAGCCCGATTACAAAAAGCACAATACAAAATTCAAGAGCAGAGAACTTAAACAACAAAGCCGCAAATAATACGAGTGTTGCAACAGCAACATGAACCCTTATATTTAATTCGCTTTTCAATACCAGCCTAAAACCTTTTCTTGCATTCTTAAAAGTATTATTAAACCCCTGCGACTTAAATTTTGTCATAATTGATACACTCCAAAGCCTTTCGCTGTTCCCCTATAACAAAATTGTATTCCTCTTCATCCCTGTGGTCAAATCCAAGAAGATGCATTAACCCATGGCTGATTAAAAAGAAAAGCTCCTGTTCTTTATTTTTTGAAAGGCTGATATCTCTATTATCTCCGGAAATCACTTTATCCAGAGCAATTACAATCTCTCCGAGATTAATATCACCATCAAAAATAAAACTATTTTCATCATCTGCAAAGATTGCAAAAGTTATGATATCAGCAGGGTAATCTTTATTACGGTAATCGCGATTTAGTTCATGTGTTTTTGCAGAATCACAAAATACTATGTCAAGAGTAATTGTTTGATACTCTTTTTCAAAAAGGCAGGATCTATCACCGAGCGTTTGTATATAATGCTCCAACATCTCTCGGGTTTTTTGTATTACATCTTTTTCGTTTACTTCCCAGCCGTCAAAAATATTTTCCGTGAAAATATTAATTGTTTTCATTCTTTTTATTTTCCAGTTCCTTTACCTTCGACTCTAAATCTGTATCCAGTGATGGTTTTAAAATTTCATGGTTCAATTTATTATTCTTATCCAGCTCCTGAACAAGGTCATTATGATATTTAATACGCTTGTGGTGCATGCCTCTAAGCATTCTAGAAAATGTTTCAGCAATAGTTTTTAAATCTTTCAATGTCAAAGGCGAATCAGAAAGCTGACCATCATTCAGCCTTTCTTTTATAATCTTATTGATGATAGCATCAATTTCTTCATTTGAAGGATTTTTTGCAGCCCTTACAGCAGATTCAACAGCATCCGCCAGCATAAGAATAGCAGTTTCTTTCATATTTGGTTTTGGCCCTGGATAACGGAACTGCTCTTCATTTACATTTTCTGCCCCTTCTTCTTTCAGAGCTTCATTATAAAAATAACTTACAAGACTTGTTCCGTGGTGCTGTGAAATAAAGTTATTAATTACCTGCGGCAGATGAGCGTCCTTAGCAAGCTCTATACCATCTTTTGGGTGAGCTGTTATAAGCATTTTACTAAACCGTGGCGTACAAGCTTTGTGAGGATTTTCAATACCGTAAAAAGACTGGTTTTCCACAAAAAACATCGGGCGCAGAAGCTTACCTATATCATGATACATAGCACCAACTCTTGCCAGTACCGGATTAGCCCCGATTGCTTCTGCTGCATTTTCACACAGATGCGATACTGTAAGACTATGGTTAAATGTACCAGGAGCTTCCTGCATAAGCCTTTTTAATAAATCCTGATTATGGTCTGCAAGTTCTGCGAGCCCGTATGGAGTCATTATTCTGAAAAGATTTTCTATAATCGGAAGTATACCTAATAAAAGCACACCACTGATTACAAAGCAATTGACTACTATACAGCCCAAATCTTTAAAAATCAGCAGATTGTCAATATCCATCATATATTTTTCAAGGAAATATATACCGCCTACAATTAAAAGTCCTGCAAGTGATATCTTTGAACTTACAATTAACAAATCAGAACGTTTTGAAAATTTTAGCTTTGAAACAGCTGTCATTACTACTGTATTCAATAACATAAATGAAACAACAACTTCTATATTCCAGTGCATTCCAATAGCAATAATTGCAAGAACAATTGTCGAAGCAAAAAACGCGTTTCTAGGAGTTGTAAAAATTGATATTAAAATTGTATAGGCAGGAATCGGAATTATATAAGGAGAAAATCCCGTCGGCAGAAGAGCAGATATGAACCCCAGCACCAGTGTAAATGATGCAGCCATTAGCATATGCTTTGCATCATAGTACTGCTTTTCAAAATTTCTCTCATACTGCAAAAATACGAAAGTAAAAAATGCAATCAGCACATAGATTCCAATGATTCCACCATAATTTACTTCTAATACATTATAGCCCGCTGCTCTTAATGCATCCCGTTTAAGTTTTGTAACCGGTTCGCCTTCAAAAACTATTTTATCACCCTTTTTAAACACTACTTCATAAGGTTTTACAGCATTTTGTGCATTTTTTTTCGCAATCTCAGTTGCAAATTCATCTACTACAAGATTAGGAACTATAATCTGGTTTAAAATCCCGGTTATCAATGCACCCTGATAACGCGGTACATTATTTGGCAAATTCTTTTTAATTATTGTATCAACATTATTATTTTCAAAATCTTTTGAAGAAATACCAACATTTAGAACAGATGAAAGAGTGATTTTTGCTTTATCAAATACCATCTGCAGGTCATTATCATTAGCCTTAAGCAAAAATTCTACAAGCCCTCTTTTACCGGCTTCATCAAATAAGACATTAAGCTCTTCTTTCTTAACCTCATCGCTGACATTCTTTTCACGAATTTTCTTAACTGAATTTTGCAGAGTAACAAGACTTGTTGCAATAAACTCATCCTCTGCCTGCGTCAAAATAGGTTCTACATTCTGCGCAACTTCTTTTTTATGCTGTTCAGTTTTTTTAGTATCGATTACTTTAATGTCTTTTTGAGCAACAATATCTTTTTTGCTTATCCCGTTTTCAATAACTTTCTGGAAAAAGTAATTTTGGGAAGATATGGTAACACTCATTAGAAATGTGAATAGTATAAAACACATTACATTTCTGAAACTTTTTGATGATATAAAATCTAAAAACTTTTGCATATAATAACCTCTTGTTCTAAGTAAAACTTGTAGTTTTAATACTTATCCCTGTCCCTTCTTTTTTACAACAAAACCGCACTTTGTACAAGCAAGCACATTACCTGTACTATCGACCGGCATAAAGTTATGTCTACATGTTAAGGCTTCGTCCGGTTCTTTGTCAAAACTCTCTTTATAAACATTTTCTGGATTTGCGCCCTCTCCACGTTTATTTTTGTTAAGCCACTTTATAAATAGTTCAATAATATACATAATTTGTTTTCTTAAAATAGTATAACACAAATTATGAGTTTATATTTTAAAACCAAATGGCAGAAAATCGCTCATTTTTCGGATATTCAGGTTAGAGTTGTTGTCAGTTATAATTTCAATTTCATTTTCTCCCTGAAACTCGTACATAACCTGCCTGCAAGCACCGCAAGGGAAACAATCATCCTCATTAGGAGAAAAAATAGCAACTGCTAGAATTTCTCTTTCACCCTCAGAAATAGCTTTAAAAATAGCACACCTTTCTGCGCATATCGTAAGCCCGAAAGAAGAATTTTCTACATTACAGCCTGTATAGACGGCTCCGCTTTTAGCTAAAACTGCTGCACCGACCGCAAACTTTGAAAAAGGTGAATATGAGGTTTTTGATGCCTCTTTTGCTTTATTCATTAATAAATTATAATCATAAGTCATACCACATATTATAACTGATTTACACCTAAATAAATCAGTTAATTAGTTGATATTGCTATTCAAATGATTTTATTATTTTATAAATAATCTCAATTTTTTCACGCTCTTTTATGCTCTGTACCGTTTGAATTATTTCATTAACCAGATCTTCCTGCGGTTTTAGGTAATTAATCATAAACAGGTCTTGCGGAGTAACATCAAGCGTAACAAGAATTTTTTCTAAAGTATCGGCTGTAAAAAAATTTTTACCGATTTCAATTCCGCACAGTGTTCTTGTAGCAATACCAAGCTTTTCTGCAAACTGTTCCTGCGAAAAACCTTTATCCTGCCTTAATTTTTTTATTCTGGCGCCTAGCTGTTTTTTGATATTTAATGTCATAGTCTTTTTAATATTTTATATTTAGATACCAGATTTAAACAGGATATTTTATCTTAACTTATAGGGCTATTTTGATATTTAATTACCTATCAAACTTTATAATATTAAGTTTTATGAAGCACTAAAAGTATTATAAACACTTATTTTTATAAAATATTGATATTTTATATCAATTTATCAGGCAATTTTTTATAACCAAAAGACTTTATATATACATAAGAATCGATTCAAAGAGCAAAACCAAAACACGAAGAAAGAAGAAAAGGAGAAAATTATGACAAACGTAGCAGCACAAGAAAGAGTTCAAGCTTATGCAGGAATGAGCGTAGAAACAGTAAAAGCACAGGGTTCAGAGGGACAAAAATTAATGGTAAGTTTATTTGATAAAAATCAGGACGGTAAGCTTGACAAACAGGAAGCAGAACATTTTAACAACTATCGCTTCAAAACTGAAGAGGGTAAAATTAGAATGACTAACATAAATAACGGGACTGAACTGGAACTTATATATGACAACTTTGAAGAAGATGTATTACACCTGTACAAAGGAAAACCTCTGAACAGACTAAATAGCTACCTATTTAAAAACGAAGCTGGAGAAAACTGTTATTTTTCAAAGCTAACAGGCGCAGTTAAAACCGTTATAGATATGGTTACCGGTAAAGTAGCCATAGAAGAAGCAAAGCCGGCCGGAATACGCTGCGGAAGCTCTCTCTGGGGAAATAATATTGAACTCTCCGTTAAAGACTCTGATGTCAACGAAATTAACATAAACAACGGCACACTGGAACTTGAAAATACAAAAAACAGAGGTTTGATATTTGACAGTGCTACAAAAGTTAAAACCGACGGAAAGAGCACTATTAAAGCCGACAAAGACTCTGAATATGATATAAAGTAATATAAGCAAACGGGGCATTATTTAATGCCCCGTTTTTACAATCCTATCAAGTAATTCTTTAGCATAATCCATCTTAAAAAGAAGGTTAAGTACAGTATAAATTCCCATGCAAGCAACCATTACTGTTATGATTTTTATAATTTCAAAAATATACTTTGGCAGTTCTAATCTATCAAAACCGACGCAGATAAACCAGCCTGCAATAAGGGTAATTGTACCTGCCAGAAGCATCTTCCCGAGATTCAAGAATAGTGATTTGTAATCAAGTTTAATTTTCCTATGTATGAATAACCCTAAAAATACAGCATTAAATAGCGTTACAAAGGATGTTGAAAGAGTAATGCCGGCAATACCCATATCAAGTTTTAAGATAAGCAGCCAGTTTAGAAAAGCTTTTAATGCAATTGAGGACATTGCAATCGCAAAAGGGGTTTTTGAATCATTAAATGCATAATATACCCTAGTAATAGAATCTCTAAATACATAAGGCAGTATTGAGAAGGACAAGAAACATAAAGCCTCCGAAACCATTACAACAGCATTCGCATTAAATGCTCCGCGTTCAAATATCAAAGAAATTCCATCCTGAGCAAGCAGCAGAATTAATATCAGCATCGGAAGCCCTACAAAAAACAAAACGCCAACACCTTTATTAAAATATTTTTTTATCGCGTCAAAATCACCTTCGCCTGCAAGGCGTGAGAAAATAGGAAACAAAGGTACAAGAAAAGCAGTAACAAGTATTCCTACCGGAAATTGAAAAATTCTATTTGCAAAAACAACCGAAGTCCAGGCGCCTTCTTTGAGAGTTGATGCAAAAAACATATCGATATAAATGCTTATCTGACCGATTGTGGAACTCAATATTGCAGGGAATAAAAGTTCGCAAATATTTTTAAACTGCGGGTTATTTTTTATATCAAAATTTGGTTTTATCCTGTAACCTATTTGTCTTATTTTGGGGAATTGAACTGCCAGCTGGCACACAGCCCCCAGTGTAGTTGCAGCTGCAAGAGCTATGCCGGACTTATCATTATGCACAAGTGAAATAACTATAATAACAACGACACTCAAAATCATTGGCGACAAGTTAGGCAGAATATACTGCTTGTGAGTAACCAGAAGCCCATAGTAAATCCCGATTACTCCACCGATAAGAATTACCGGTGACATAATTTTAAAGTGCGCAGAAGCAAGTGCAACAAGTTCAGGCGAACCAGCAGAAATTATTATTCCCATGATTTTATCCGCAAAGAAAAAACCTAATATGGAACAAGCAGCAAAAAACAGAAATGAAACCGTTAAAAAAGTATTATATAGTTTATTTACAAACTCATCAGGCTTAGAATCAAAATCCGGAATTAATTTAGAAAAGACAGCAACAGCCGCGCTGTGGAACGGTCCTCCAACTCCGCCTAGAATAATTATTGCAAGTGATGGTATTTGCAGCGCGTAAAAATAAGCATCAGAGACAAGCGTTGCACCATAATAATTTGCAACAACCATATCCCGGACGAATCCCATAAACTTGCTTGCAATTGTTACAAGCGCTATTAACCACGCAGCTTTCAGAACACTCTGCGTTTCATCCTTCTTTGCTTTATTCACCGTATCCATACTTTTCTACCAATTCCACATACAAAGTAACTGCACGTCCCAAAGTCGGAGGATAAAATACAATCGTATTTGCACCGTCTTCAATATATCGTGAAATATCAATTCTATAATCTTTTTGAAATATTGTTTTGGTGACAGGAAATTCCATTGCCTTACCATTAATTCTTACGGCAATCTTAGCAGCAGTTGAATTAGTGATAACAAGCTGAGCTCTTCCTATAGGTGCCCAGAATGTCTGCTTAACCTCATCTCCGCATACTGTTACAGGCAATGTTCCAAGATTAATTCCAGTATAATAATGTCTTAAAATATTATAATACGGCTGTTTAAGTTTCGTTGCCATATAACCTGCACCGTATTGGCTCATACCAACACCATGGCCGAAACCGCCACCCATAATAACAACATCTGTAATATTACCATAACTATCAGTTTTATTTTCAAATATTATATTTGCACTCGGTAAAGATATTCCATCCTTTTGAAAAACTCGGCGGATTACAAGCTCTTTAGCTATTCTATAGCAATTTTTATCAGTCATTAACTCTACTTCAATGGCTTTTCCGGAATCACCGCGCTTCATAACCTTAATATCTTTTATATGCCCCAACTCATCCCCCTGTTTAAATGCAGGATGAATAAATCCTGTCTTGGATTGAGCTGCTAATGTTGATTTAAGAACATCCTCAAGTTCGCTTACTGTCCACTCTTTCTGCCACCTGTAATAAGGTGAATCAATGTCAAATGAAGGAATTTTTGTTTCATAAAACTCCCGTGCTTTATCTTCTTCATTCAGAGGCTGAAACTCTGATTTATCAGGTACTGCTGTCAAATACGGCTTATGTATAGAAGGAAACATTTTTGTCAAAGGATCAGAAAAAGCATTTGAATAGCTTTCCGTATACCCCCCTGCCGTAGAGCTGTATAAAGCAAGGATTGGTTCATTGTTATGCAGAGCAACAATTCCGTCAGTTTCCATTACAGCCCTTGTTGCCAAATCGTCCTCGGTATTCACTCCGTAATAAACCTGACTTGCAACACTATCTACAACATTAAACTCTTTATAAGCTTGTGTTCTTGGCGTTAACACATAATTTCTTGCAGCTACAGCCTGAGCTTTCAAGGCTTCCAACCCAAATCTTACAGGCATTTCGTTCGGAACAACTCCTTTTAAATATTCTTGAGTTTCTACCAGATTTACGAGATAAAAACCTTTTCTATCAGGATGCTGAACAACTTCAAAAGCTCCATGATACAATGCAGGTTTGCCTTTTCGTGTTAAATCTTTGACCCCCAGAACGCCTCTGGGACAAACTATTACAAAATCGCGTAATGTTGTTGTTTTCCCTTTTATTGTTAAATCGAGACCGACTTCGCCGTTTTTAATAATTATTTCTGTATTTTCCGCTGTATTAGCTATTATTTTTCGGGTTTCTTTATCACATATATCACATTCCGCTGTCCCGTAAACAGTAACTTCCTGTTTCAATACATTTTGAAATTTATTATCAGTTAATCCGACTCTTACAATATTATCATCCGAAAATACAGGAAGAACTCCTGCTGAAAACACAAGCAGAAAAAACAATCCTGTAATTAATTTTATTTTAATTCCCAAATAGTACCATCCTTAGAATCTTTTAATACAATTCCAACCTTATCAAGAGCAACACGGATTTTATCAGCAGCCTCCCAGTTCTTTTCTGCTCTTGCAATCTTCCTCTTCTCAATAATTTCTTCCATAGAAGAATAATTTTCTCCCAGCTCTGTGCTTATCTCTGCTAGTTTTGCATTAAGTTCTTCTTCTGAAAGAGTTGCTTTTTCAAAAGTAAATCCCAGCGTTGAAGCCAGCTTAAATAAAAGAGTAAACGCATAAGGAACATCTTTATTTGCTTTGCCTGCCAAATCAAACAGAACAGCGAGAGCTTTTGATGTATTCAAATCTTCATCCATTGCGCTTACAAATTCTTTGTACTCTTCAAACGTTTTTATATCAAGAGTTTCGTCAACCTGAGTTCTTTTAGCATTAAGCATTCTTTTTACGCCGTTTGCAGCTGCCTGCAAAGCTTCGTCAGAAAATTCAACCGGCATTCTGTAATGGTTTGTAAGTATGAAAAATCTTATGGTATTAGCATCGTAATTTTTGAGCAAATCATCAATCGTAAGAAAATTTCCAAGCGATTTAGACATTTTTTCTTTATTAATAGTCACAAATCCGTTATGCAGCCAGTAGTTAACAAATTTACAGCCGTTAGCACATTCTGACTGGGCAATTTCGTTTTCATGGTGCGGGAATATCAAATCCGCTCCTCCTGCGTGAATATCAATTGTTTTTCCAAGATACTTTCTGCTCATTGCAGAGCATTCAATATGCCAGCCCGGACGGCCGACTCCCCATGGAGATTTATACCCGAATTTTTCATCTTTTTTCCACAGTGCAAAATCTAACGGGTCTTCTTTCTGCTCTCCGACCTCAATTCTCGCGCCGCTTTCAAGCTGATCAATAGGTTGTTTTGAAAGATAGCCGTACTGAGGGAATTTCTTAACCCTAAAATACACATCTCCATTGGCTTCATATGCATAACCTTTGTTTATTAAATCTTTTACTATTGAAATCATTTCACCTAGTGTTTTTGTTGCAAAAGGTTCAATATCAGGTTTTAAATTATTAAGCGCTTTCATGCTTTCGCTAAACCTTTGATACCAGAATGTTGAAACTTCTTCTGGAGTTTTGCCTTCTTTTTCAGCTTTCTTAAGAATTTTATCATCAACATCCGTTACATTTCTGCAATATGTAACGTCATAGCCTTTAAATTTTAAATATCTGTATAAAACATCCCATGTAATATAGCATCTTGCATGTCCTAAGTGAGCATTATCATAAACTGTAGGCCCGCAAACATACATTTTAACCTTATTTTCATCAATGGTTTTAAAATCTTCAATCTGATTTGTGTAAGAGTTGTGTAATCTCATAATATCTCCCCGGAATTGTCGCGATTTATTTATCCCCGACCATATTACAACAAACAGATACTCATGTCTATAAATTCAGACTTCTAATTTATGCTTGTTTTTCAGCCATTTTTTTCGCGTTAGCTTTTCTGGTATTATGATATGTTAACATTGGTATTAAGATTCCAAGAAGAACCGGTGATATAAACACTGTAGAAATAAATCCCGGCAGAGAATTTAGTCCTCTGGCCATCTTTGCAATCTTATTGTGCTTAATATTGCCCGACCCCTTCATTAATTTTGAAATTCCTTCTTTTACATGCGGATCAGCTTCATCTATTCGTTCAAATAATTCTATAATCTTCTTGTTTTTTTCGGCTTTAGAAAGATTCTTTATTGACTCAAGAGTGAATGTTTTGTCATTAAACATTACATTACTATTTTCAGATTTAGAAATAATTTTTTCCAAATCTCCTCCCTTAGAGTTAACAAATTTTGAAAAGTTAAGAAGTTTTGCCTTTGAATCAATATTACCGTATATAGCGTCTAAGTCAGCTACAGATAAAACTTCTAAATCGCTGTAAGGATTTATTACATCCATTGCTCTTCTGAAGGCATTTTTACCATCAGAAGCTCTATTTGTCAGGATGAAGCCTAATTTATCTTCGTAACTTCTTACCATCATTTTGGTTAAAAGAGGAACTGCAAATACAACAGACAAGGAAGATACAGTATCACGCAAAAGTATTTCATTAATCTCTGTCATATCACGTTTTCCGTTTTCATCTATCTGAGCTCTATCCCATGCACGTTTTCCTCTCGGCAGCAGCAGCCCTAAAGTTGCAAGAAGTGCAAATGTTGTCTTAGAGAAATTGTATCCGGTATATTCCAAAAGTTCATGTAACTTTTCCGGAGTATATTTGGTTATAAGCTTACCAAATTTTGCAAAGAAACCGTCTGTATTAATACCTTTTCCTTTGAAAGAAGGATTTGAAGCATCTTTTGCGTTATTATTGCCGTCTTTATGCTGCAGATGCGCCATTGTTTTTGCACCCGGAGCAACATCACTTGGTGCATAAAGCTTCGGAAGTATTGATAAGCCTCCCAGAGTAACTACTATATTGGCAATATTTGTTAAAAGACGTTTTGCTGCAAAATTATTTTTAATATTATCAACAGCAGAGGCATCTATTGATGAAGCAGCAGAATTGTTAGCAATTGCATCTTCTCCGAAATCTTTCAAAGCTCTTATAACTTCGCCAGAACTGAAAGCTGTCTTTGTGCTATCAGTACCTACGTAAAGTTTATTGATTGAATACAAACTGTCAGAATTTTCAACCATTTTATTATTAATCTTTTCAACAATATTATTTAAAGCTTCCTTGCTGGCTTTTTTGTCTTTTGAATTATATTTTTCAAATTCAGCTACTAGATAGTTTATTGTTTCTTCAGATTTTGTATCATTAGGAACAGTGTCCTTATAAATTTTGGACAAATTATATTTATAAAATTCTTTTTTGAATTTTTGAGCATCATTTTTAATTGACTTATCAAACTCAGGTTTTGAAATCATTTCTTTGAGATTTGCCCCCAAACGTTTTATAAGCCTGGTGTTGGTATTAGTAGATTTACAGAATTTGCCGGTTAAAGCAAGTATAGCAGGCGCTACACCAATAATATAAGGTCCGGTTATTCCTTCACGGCCTAATACTTCAAGACCTTCTTGAACATTATATTCACCTGTAATTTCTTTGTCACGGTGAAAACCTGTCCAAACTCTAGGTGCAGTCATACCAAGACCATCTTGAATAAGGAATGAAACAAGATAACCTTTACTTTCAATCCACTGCATCATAAAACTAGATAAATCAAGCACAGAAGACATGCCAATAGATTTAAAAGAAGGATTATAAGCTCCATTCTGCTGATTTTTGTGTGATAACTTCTGTTTGCTATCTTTAGATGTCAGTTGTTTTTTAGACAATTGAATCTGCGAGTTTATTGAAGATATTTTCAAGTTTCCGCCCCTATTTTACGACTAAGTGTAACACGTACACTATTATACGAATTTGTCAGGGTTTGGACAAGCCGTAGTATATACGATTTTAACAAAATGTTACCTTTTTATGACCGGCAGCCGGATGGCAAATGCAAAATTATTTGCTTGAACCTTCTGAAATTAAATATTCTTTTTCAATCCCCTGTGCATCCAGAATAAAATCGCATAATTCTCTTACTGCACCTTTACCTCCACCAAAGGATGATTTAAAATTACAAATTTCCTGAACTTCTTTGACCGCATCAGCAGGACAGCAAGCAAGTCCGACTTTTTCTAAAATACATATATCCGGAAGATCATCTCCCATGTATGATATATTTTCATATGATAAATTATACTTTTCCATAAGTTCCATGAGAGCAGGAAGTTTATATTTTCGACCTTGATATAACTCTGTAAAATTCAAGTTTTTAGCACGATGCTGAACTGTACCGTTATTTCTGGCCGTAATAATAGCAGTTACAAACCCGGAATTTCTCATTCTTATAACACCATGTCCATCTTTCGCATTAAAAGTTTTGTACTCGACTCCATTTTCATCATAAGTTATACTGCCGTCAGTCATAACACCATCTACATCAAAAACAAGCATTTTTATCTTTTTAGCCGCATCAAGTGCATTCTCTTTTTTCATACCATAACTCTCCTTTAACAAAATTATATAATAAAATTCATCTATATGCAGTATTTAATAAAAAAAAAATTAAACTAATAACCCAAACCTGCCGATATGTTTATTATTAAGGAAAAAATATACATGCTGCAACTTTTACCTAGTAGTGACATACTTACCCCGAATACATCAAATCCGCAGAAAGCTGTAGAGATTATAAACTCTTACATTGACAGATATCACTGTGAAAATATAGATGTGGATATTTCTTTTATGAACATACTGGATGCCTGCTATGTCACAACTATGTGCTCGACCAAACATTATATCAAATACCCGCAGGGAAAAATTAACTGGAAGGTTTCTTCTGATTTAATCAATGATTTTACAGGCAAGCTTAGTCTTGGAAACGATAGATATTTAATTTAGAAAGGAAAACATATAGCAGTTGATTTAAATTTCGGCAACCAGCTGCGAAACAAACAATTCGTTAAATCAATTTAATTGGGGTGCATTCTTTTTTATCTTGATATGGGGGATTTTCAATAGAGTCTACATAACTCTTATTTTTATTCATATTGTCGTAATTTTATCTCTTATAGGTTTACCAGATATAATAAACTCACTTGTTAGCCTTGGTCTAATGATATGGTTTAGTATACGTGGTAATGAATGGGCTTATGAATGTTTATTTTATATGTAATTTCCATGAAAAGCTACTCATCATAATGCATCTATATATTGTTTAATCTCATCTGCATTAATAGTATTTAGTGCAGATGTTTTATGTTCGGAAGTCAATTTGCCCTTCTCTTTCAATATTGAAAGAACTTTCAATATCAAAGTAGGATTAGAACTATCAAGCAAGGCCTCTAATTCTTCCTGCTCATCGACAAAATCTACTGCAAAAAATACAAAATCACTTTCATCATACAGTTCATCATAAAGCAGGTTCTTCAATTTATAACTGTCTATACCAACCAATAATTGATTAATTGCAAAAACTTCATCTTTTGTATTCTTATCACAATCATATAAATATTCATCATTTCCGGTTAGTTCTGCAAATTTTTCCTGTGCCAATCTTAACAAAACAGCCGAAGCACTTGATAAATTATTTAAATACAAATCTTCAAAAACGCTGAACAAATTATAATCTATTACAGCTGACGGCGGGATAATTTCAGGTATTGCACTTACAATATTACATAAAACTAAAATACCATCTTCTGTTTTTATCAAATCTTCTACCGGTATCAAATACGGAATTTCAGACGCTATATTCTCAGAAAATGATGATTTTTTCATCACATTTAATATTTGCGGCAGTGCATCAACAGCCTTAAACGCTACAAGATATTTAACTCCGTTATATTGTTCAAATTCATCTTCAGAATTCAAGCGTTGAAGTGCTTCTGATTTAAAAATCTCATCATCCATTTTAGATAAAACTTCTATTGAATTAATGCTAAGAGGTTCAAATTCAGACAGCGCAGTTTGTCTTATTAAAGGAAGTAATTCTTCTATATATTCACGAGGAATAAGAGAAAAATATTTCAATGCATAAGCCTTTTTTTCAACATTTCCATTTACGAAAATTTCCTTTAGAGCAGGTAAAATTTCGACTCCTCCAAAATTATACAACCCCTCTGCAATTACTGAATCGTATGAAGCAGAATAGTTATCTAAGAAATTCAACAAATTTAGATAGTTATCCTTATTAATAGCTTTCTTTATACGGTTCGCTACATTATTTTTGACAAAATCAAACAAAAAATCATCCTGCTTAACCAACTTTGCAAAAAGGTTAACATCAGAATTATCTACAAGTGATTTTGCAACGGCTTCATACTCATCAGGATTTTTTCCTGTGAGCTTTTTTATTAAATCCATAATTCCTCAATCCAAATAAAATACTGTCACAACTTTATGATTTTCTTCAGCGTATTCCACTGCGGTATGCAGAGTCTTACTTGTATGAGAAAGGAAGCAGATTAGCTGGTTGCAATCATCTATAATTTCTCTGTTACAAACTCTAGAAGCATCGGCCAGTGTCATCATTGCTCTATCTGAATGTTCAACGATATTCGGCACGCCGATAAGCTGATCTTGAACATCAGAAGGCTGTTGTCCAATTGTTTGAGGCAAAATAACTTTTAATTTATCAGGATTTGATTTCATTGCGCCGCGGATAGCTGCAGCATTTGTACCGCAAGACCCTCCGGATGTAATAATTGTATTCCCCTGTCTAACTAAAGCTGTTGTTAGGGTTTCAATCATCTGCTGATGAGTTATGGCAAGATTTCTTGAACCGATAATTGCAATTCTTTTGGCGGGCTGTTTAATTGTAGCCAACTCCATGGCAAGCTCATCTACTGTGTCCGGAGAATGCTCAGCCGTATCCAAATCGCCAATAGGCACCATAATGGAAGGCTGTTTTTCATCGTCAATTGAATTTAAAATATCGCTCATCGTACCACCTTTAAAACTGTATTGTCATTTATAAATATTTTGTGTATGCTGATATATAATATCACAAAATTGACAGTTTGGGAATAGGGGAATGGAAAATATTTTAGAGAATCTTAATAAAGAGCAGCTTGACGCAGCTAAGACTACAAAAGGTGCTTTACTTATACTCGCAGGTGCTGGCAGCGGAAAAACTAAAGTTTTGACGTCACGTATTGCCTATATGATACAGAATGGTGCAATAGCAGGCAAAATTCTTGCTGTTACATTCACTAATAAAGCGGCTAAAGAGATGAAAGAGAGACTCTCTTCAATTTTAGGCGAAAATATAGTCAAATATATGTGGGTCGGAACATTTCACAGCATTTGCGGACGTATTTTAAGACAGGATATTGAAAATTATTCTTTTCAATCCGGCAAAAAGCTTGATAAAAATTTTACTATATATGACGAAACAGACTCTGTTGCTGTGATTAAGCAAGCTGTCAAAAAGCTGAATATGGATGATAAAATTTATCAGCCAAAACTTATTAAAGCTGTTATTTCAAACGCAAAAAATAAAATGCAAGACGCATATACTTTTGCAACTTTTGCACGTGATTTCAAGTCGCAAAATATAGCCAAAATATTTGAGTATTATGAAAATACCCTCAATAACAACAATGCAATAGATTTTGACGATATGCTTATGCTCTGTGTTAAGCTTCTTGAACAAAATGCAGAAGTTAGAAAGAAATATTACGACAAGTTCCAGCATATTCTGGTCGACGAGTATCAAGATACTAACCAGGCTCAATATCAGCTTGTTAAAGCACTGTACACGAACCTGCAGTCAGATATTCCGGAAAGCCGTTCACTATGCGTTGTAGGTGATGTTGACCAGTCAATTTACAGCTGGCGTGGTGCGGATTTTAGAATTATTATGAATTTCCAGAACGACTTCCCGAACGCAAAACTCGTTAAGCTGGAACAAAATTACCGCTCTACTGCAAATATTCTTAATGCTGCAAACGCAATTATTGAAAATAACGAAGAACGTGTGGATAAAGTGCTTTATTCCCAAAAAGGCGACGGGGAAAAAATTTCCCTGTATGAAGCGCAGGATGAAGCAGATGAAGCAAATTATATAGTTAAGTCCATAAGAGACACTTCGGATAATTATAATCAATTCTCAATCCTATACAGAACAAACGCTCAATCAAGAGCATTGGAAGAAGCTTTGATAGCAGCAGGTATACCATACAGAATTTACGGCGGTCTTAAGTTTTATGACCGTAAAGAAATTAAAGACGCAATCGCATATTTGAAATTGATTTACAATAATGATGATTCTCAATCTTTACGCAGAATAATAAATGTTCCTAAAAGAGCTATCGGAGAGACAACTCTAAAGCATTTACAGGAATATGCAGATAAAAGGGACATAAGTTTATTTGCAGCAATTCGGGAAGTTGACGATATTGAAGCAATAAAATCAGGAACAGCAACTAAGCTAAAAGACTTTATGACATTGATTGATAAGCTCAAAGAAGCAGAGCCGAGATATTCTCTTCCGGAATTTTTAAGTCTTATTTTAGAAAAAAGCGGATACTTACGCGAACTTACAGCCTCTGGGACAGATGAAGACCAGACCAGAATAGAAAACTTGCAGGAGCTTGTTAACGTTGCAAACGAATTTGAACCGGAAGAGTTGGACAATACACTCGGGGAATTTCTGTCACAGGTTTCTCTTGTATCTGATATCGACGGAATGGATGAAATTGCAAACAATGTAACCCTTATGACACTACACGCCTCAAAAGGTCTGGAATTTCCGATTGTATTCCTCGCCGGATGCGATGAAGGGATTTTCCCATCTGCAAGATGTTCAAACAGTCTTTCAGAGCTGGAAGAAGAAAGACGGCTTATGTATGTTGGCGTTACAAGAGCTGAAACCAAATTATATTTAACAACCGCAAAACGGCGCCAGATGTGGGGTGAATACAAATATTATTCCCCAAGCCGGTTTTTAGAGGAAATTCCATCTAAACTGATAGAGCAGGAAGAATCTGCATTTTCAGAATACACTGCACCAAAGAGCACATTTACAAGTGCTGTTAAAAAAGTACAGTCTAACAAAGACGGATTTGTCAAACCGGTTTCCGGCTTCGGTTCAAACTTTGTTGCACCGGGGAGCAGGGGTAATACAAGCAGTACAGGTTTTGGCAAAGATTTTGTTGCTCCATCTCAGAAAAAGACAACAAATGTTGTTAAGCGTACTCCGAGCAGGGTAATTATTAACAAAAGCCCTATTAATAAAGCTAAAGAAGAGGAAAAAATTAAGGCGTTTTTTGAAGACAATATTATGAAGCGCAAGCTTGAAGAAAAAAAACGTCAGGATGCAGAAGCACAGCAGCAGCAAAAAGTTGAAGAAGAATTAAAAAATACTGCAACACAATACTTCTTTAATGTTGGCGAAAGAGTATTCCACGACAAATTAGGAGTAGGTCAGATTGCTGATGTAATCCAAATCGGCGACAGCACAATGTATACTATTGACTTTGGCAAAATGGGCAAAAAAGCAATGGACGCCGCTTATGCACATCTAAAGAAATTCTAGAGGCTACACAGTAAACTTACTAAAATCTAAATCATAATAAATTTGTTTAGGTGTATCAAGATATGATAAGCTGTTATTTGCAGGTTCTGCACCATCTCCGATTCTGGACATTATTATCCCAGAGCCAGCGGATTCGCAATGCCCTATAATGTGTCTTACACCACTTTCGCAAATCTTAATCGCTTCGTTTTGATGCGCCCAAGTCGCCCAGACTTCATTTCCTATTCCATACATTCTGTTTCCTGTTCTATCAAACATTTCTTCTGCTGTTTTACCAGCTTTTCTTATACCGTCTGTTTCGCAACAAAGTACCATAACCTTTTTCCCTTTTGGCACATTCTTTTCTATAAATTCATAAACACTTTTATCATTATCTGAAAAACGCCAGGTAAGAGGATTTTTTGTATCAGTTATTAGTGATGAATTTTTGCCATGTGATATTAATATATAATCCATATTTTGATATGCTTTAGGGTCATTAAAAGCTCCTAAAGCTTGTATTCCCCAATTCATCCTGCTTGTACAACCAATGAGAACTTTTTTACCGGTTAGCTTTTCGACAAATTCCGTATACTCTTTTACAGCGTTATTATACATTTTTTCATCATAAAATTTGCTGTAAATATTTTTCCCATTTTCAAAATGCTGGGTTGCAAAAATTTCTGCCCATTTATGAATTTTTCCGGCATTATCAACAAATTCTTTTCTTAAATTACCGGGATTTTCTCTGATTTCTTTTTGCACTTTTTTAGCGATTTCATCTACCAGTTCATAATATTCATCCTTTGAAACATTTAATTTTTCTGCATTTTTTAATATAAAATTTTTATAGCTTTCAATACAAGGTTTCAGTTTCAACAGACCTCTTTGTAAACTTTTTGAATACTGTCCGGTAAGCGAATCAGGATTTTCCGGCACAAAGTTTTTACCTTCACGCTCTATTCCAGCCATATAGTTTTTAAATTCAGATAACGGAGTTCTCTTTAACTTCAAACAAACCGTTGCCAGAGGAGTATATCTTAAACCCTCTAAGCTTTCAGGCTTAACCCATTTTCTCACGCCAAATCCGGTTTCTTTAGCCGCAAGCTTAAATAATCCATCAATTCGAGACATTTAATATCCTCCAAATCCCATCTTTTATTTATATAAAGTTAGATAGGCCAGATAAATTTCCTTTTTGTTACAAAAGTTTAAGAAATCCCGCACATACTTTTGTGATATAATAAATACATTGAATTCAGAGGGAAGAAGGTAAAAAGATGAGTTTAGATGTATATTTAGGAATAGATGTAGGTTCGGTTACGACAAAATTAGCACTGGTTGACGAAAAGGGCAAATACGTTGATTCATATATGCTAAAAACAGCAGGTAAACCGGTTGATGCTGTACAAAACGGTATGAAACAGATAATTTCACAAGCATTGTGCGATTATTCCGTTAGAGGAGTCGGAACAACAGGTTCAGGAAGAAATCTTGCAGGAGCTCTTGTCGGTGCAGATGTTGTAAAAAACGAAATTACAGCTCACGCTGTTGCAGCAAGTACAAATATACCGGGGGTTCAAACTATTCTTGAAATAGGCGGTCAGGACAGCAAAATAATTATCCTACGCGACGGTATTGTTACAGATTTTGCAATGAATACAGTTTGTGCAGCCGGTACAGGAAGTTTCCTTGACCATCAAGCTCAAAGACTAAATGTGCCGATTGAAAAGTTCGGCGAAACAGCTCTGCGCTCAGACAACCCTGCTCGTATTGCAGGCCGCTGCGGCGTATTTGCTGAATCAGACTTAATCCACAAGCAGCAGTTAGGCTACCCTGTAGAGGATTTGCTTTACGGTCTTTGTCAGGCACTCGTTAGAAACTACCTTTCTAACCTCGCCCTCGGTAAAGAATTGTTACCTACAATTTCATTCCAAGGTGGTGTTGCAACAAATTCTGGTATGGTTAAGGCTTTTGAAGAAGCTTTGAACACAAAAATTGTTGTTCCTGAAAACCACCAGACAATGGGTGCAATAGGTGCAGCGCTTCTTGCAATGGAAAACCACCAGTACACTGAAACTGAAACCAAGTTTAAAGGATGGGAAGTCGGAAGCATGAACTTCCAGTCAGTAACCTGCCAGTGTACAGGATGTTCTAACAATTGTGAAGTTATAACAATCCTTGAAGGTGCTGAACCTGTAGGCCATGTTGAAAAAATCGGTGATATTAAAGGTAATATTATTGCTCGCTGGGGCGGAACCTGCGGTCGTTGGGACATAAATTAAGTAATAAGAGAGAAATTATGGCTATAAAACTTAATAACTTTGAAATCGGTGCAAATAAACTTACTATCCTGGCCGGCCCCTGCGCGGCAGAATCAATGGATATACTGCGCACAACAGCAGAAGGTTTAAAAAAGGTCTGTGAAGAACTGGATATAAATTATGTATTCAAATCATCGTTTGATAAAGCAAACCGTTCTTCTATAACTTCATACAGAGGACCGGGGCTGGAAAAAGGTCTGGAAATGCTCTCCAAAATTAAATCAGAATTTGAGCTTCCAATCGTTACAGATATTCATCTTCCGGAACAGGCGGCTATAGTTGCTGAAGTTGCAGACATTCTTCAAATTCCTGCGTTTTTATGCAGACAGACTGATTTACTGGTGGCTGCTGCAAAGACAGGTAAAATAGTTAATATCAAAAAAGGCCAATTCTTAGCGCCGCAGCAAATGAAATCTCTTGTAAAAAAAGTCGAAGACAGCGGTAATAAACAAATTATGCTCACTGATAGAGGCGTAACTTTCGGATACGGAAACCTCGTGGTTGACTTCCGTGCCATACCAATAATGAAAGAATTAGGCTATCCTGTCGTATTTGATGCAACACACAGTGTACAAATGCCGGGTTCAAATGGTGACTCTACCGGAGGAGATAGAAGATTTGTTCCGACACTGGCAAAATGCGCTATGGCAGCAGGGGCAGATGTGCTTTTCTTTGAAGTTCATCCTGAACCTGACAAAGCTCTTTGTGACGGACCAAATATGTTAGCGCTTAAAGATGCTACAGAAGTTTTTGGTAAATGTAAAGAAATTTTTGAGATTGTCAGATGCTAAAAACAGTAAAAAAAATTGAAAAGGGACTCTGGGGAAGTATTGTAATCCCTTCTGATAAATCAATATCACACAGAGCTGTAATGTTTTCATCAATTGCCAAGGGTGAATGCATAATAAGAAACTTCTCAAGCGGCGCGGATTGTCATTCGACTTTAAATTTATTCAAACAGCTTGGTGTTGATATTCAATTTCTCGACAACAAAACTTTAAAAATTAAATCCACAGGTGAATTAAAAAAATCTCAAACCCCTCTGGATAATGGTAATTCAGGTACAACAATGCGCCTTGTATCAGGTATCCTTGCGGGTCAGAAATTTGACTCTGTTATGATTGGGGATACAAGTCTGTCAAAGCGCCCGATGAAACGCATTATAGAGCCCTTGACGCTTATGGGAGCTGATATAACTTCTGTTGACGGCCACGCACCATTAACAATAAAAGGACGCCCGCTTCAAGGTATTACTTACCACTCAAAGTTGGCAAGCGCACAGGTTAAGTCCTGTCTATTGCTTGCGGGATTGAACGCGGATGGTGAAACCACTTTCATAGAGCCTTACACCTCAAGAAACCATACAGAACGGCTTTTTGAATATCTTGGTGCTGATATAAAAATTAACGGAACAAATGTTTGTGTCAAACCTTCACAATTAACAGCTAAAGATATTGATGTAGTCGGAGATATTTCTTCCGCAGCATTCTTTGTTGCAGCAGGATTAATAGTTAAAGGTTCAGATTTTGTTATTAAAAATGTTGGAGTTAACCATACACGTTCAGGAATAATTGACATTGTATCTCGAATGGGCGGATGCGTAGAGATAATGAATGAACATATAATTGCAGGTGAGCCTTGCGCCGACATAAGAGTACAATATACAGGAACTTTAAATGGCTGTGTCATTGAAGGAGAAGATATTCCAAGATTAATTGACGAACTTCCTGTAATTGCAGTTTTAGCATCTCAGGCAGAGGGTGAAACAATCGTAAGAAATGCCGGAGATTTGAGAAACAAAGAGTCAGACAGGATTAAGTGTTTAGTAAATGAACTCACGAAAATCGGAGTAAATATAGAAGAAACCCAAGACGGTTTTATTGTAAGAGGGAAAAAAGAATTAAGCGGAGGAGCAGAACTCGAAAGTTATCACGACCACAGGCTTGCAATGAGTTTTTATATAGCAGGGCTTGTATGCAAAAATGAAATTGCAATAAACGGGTTTGAATGGACAAACATTTCTTTTCCTGAGTTTGAAGAGCTGATGGATAATTTAATTTAAGTTTGTTCCTAACCTTGTTCAATCCAGCTTCTGATTTTTTCACCAGCTTCGGCTTCATCTACACCATCAAATTCGCGTTTTAATTCGCGCAGAGCTTCACGAATTTCAGCACCTGATGCAGGAATTGCAGCAGGACGGTTTTGCTGTTCAAGCAGGCCTTGCTGCAGTTGTGACTGTTTCTGGATTAAATCTGCAGCATTTACGCTTAAATCCTTAATCTGTTTTTCTTGAGCCTCATTCATTTCTCTCAAACGATTGAGTTCTTCTTCTTGAGCTGCTTTTGCTGCATTAATCTTTTGAGTTAAAGCTTTATGTCCGAAGAATAGACCAAATGCAAGCAGAGCTATTGCAAGCCACCAAGGGTTGCCATGTTCTGCCTTTATAGGAGCTTTTACGTTTTTATCACCGGCCATAAATGGATCAAGCGAATCGGCAAAAGCTATTGTTACATTTTCAGGGTCAGCTTTCGGACTTGCAGCATGTGCAACCAGCTCCTTCAACTCTTCAAGCGTTAATTCTACCGGAAGCGCATCTTTTTCCAAAGTTACTGCTATTGAAATTTCTTCTAATGTTCCAGGCGACATATATTCATTTGTCTGAACCTTTGTCACGCCATACTGGGTTTCACGCGCAGTTCTTGAATAGCTTCTATTTTGAGATGAATCAGAACTCCCTGCCGGTAAACCATTTGGAAGATATACACTAACAGCATTAGTATTTTTATTAGTATCAACAGTTTGATCCCCCAAACCTTCTGAAAAAGTTTGTTCTGTTACTGAAGCTTTTTTCTGAGGGTCATACTCTATAGTAAATTTCTCAACAGGAGCTTGCTTAAGAAAAGTACTTACAGTAGCAACATATTTACCCTGCCCGATAAGCCTGTTCAACTGGGTTTGAACTTTTTCCTGCATATATTTGTCATTTTCTTGCAATCTTGCAAGCATTTCAGACTGTGCATCCACTAAACTATTGTATACATGTCCATTTGTATCTGTTATAGAAATATTTTCATTCTTCAAGCCGGAAACACTTCCTAAAAGTAAATTAGAAACTGCTTTTATTGTTCCCATATTAAGAGTTTGACCAACAGCAACTTGCAGTTGTACAGTTGCTGTTACTGGCTTTTGCATTGAAGTAAACATAGTTTGTTCTGGAATAGAAATAAACACTGAAGCGTTTTCTATACCGTCAATTCTTCTTATTAAACGAGCCAACTCGCCATTCATAGCTCTTACGAGTCTTATTCTTTTATCCTCTTTAGTAGAAGTAAAATCACCTTTATCAAAAATTTCTAATCCTACATTCTGGTCATACAAACCGCTTTCAACAATAACCATAATGGCTCTATCTCTCTGTTCGGTTGTACACTTCTTCATACCAGGTGTACAGTCGCCTTTTTTAAGACGAAGTACAGACTTAGTACCATCAACAGCACGGGCTGCAACAATATTATTTCTGGCAAGGAGGGCCTGAATCTCAAGGGCTTTTCCAAGATTATCAGTTGTTAAAAGATCAACATCTTCTTTTAAAGGTTCTTTGCTGACATCAATCTGATCATTTTTTGACTTACTTGAAGCTGCTATTGTTCCGCATATAATAAATACAATTAAAAGCAGAACAATACCTCCTACTATTGAGGCTAAAAGAATCTTATTTTCCAGTAACTTTTTAAAATCCATAATCCTGCCCTATACAAATATTATACACATATATATTAAATATGAGAAGCCTAAATTTGAATTTGCATTATTTTATCATACGCTTGTATGACCTTACCCGTTGCAGTGGTTGCGACATTAACAGCAATTTCTGCCTTGGACATTGCTACCATTACATCATGAATATCCACATTCTCCGAGCCCATCATTGCATCTTTCAACAGGTTATCAGGCGCATTCATTGAGGTGTTAAGTCCTTCTACGAGGCCTGACATTACACTCTGAAAATCTGTAGTAGAAGGTTCCTCCACTCTGTTCATTCTTGCTGACGGGAAATCACCCCAGCTGTCAAGCTTTGTGTGCTGTATTCGTGCCTCTAATTCATACCTTGGATAAAATCCGTTAAACATATATTTCACCTCTTTTAATAATTTTATCGGCTTGTTTTTTATTTTTTTTAGATATTTTTTGGAAATATCATACATATGCAGTATCGTTTTAATAATTATTAAAGAATTGTCAAGTTTTGCCGTCATAGAAAGTATTATGAATTTACATGAAGAATGCTTATTAAAATATTTACTCAACCCGCTTGATTTACTCCAATCAACAGAGCTTTTGAAATTCAATAACAGCCTGATTGAAAAGAGTATTTGTGTGGATAAAATCCTTGCAAAGAAAGCTAAAATTAACTATACTAGAATATAATTTACAATTTTGGGGGAGATATGAAAAATCTTATTAAGACAAAATGGTTTATCTATGGAACTTATTTGCTTCTTGTTCTGGCAACTTTGCTAATAGGTTTTGTACTGTTACAAAATAATAAAACTCTTAAGAATGTAATAGTTTCATTCTTTGAAGTAGCAGAAAACAGAACTTTTGACTACAGACAGTCTTTGCAGGTTATTCATAAACGCCCGCTGCCAAATAAAGATATAGTTGTACTTGCAGTAGACGATGCAAGTTTAGAATCTCTGTGGGAGAAATACGGAGAATGGCCTATTCCCAGAAATGTTTACGCAGATTTGATAAACTATCTTGAAGCACAAAAGCCGCAGTCAATAATTTTTGATTTAATGTTCATTAAATCTATAAGAACATCTGCTGATGCTGACAGGTACCTCGCGGATACAATGAATAAATTTAATAATATTTATACTGGAATGAACCTTGATGACCAGCCTTCCAGCTTAAGAATTCCAATAGATCTGCCGGATAGACTGGCTTTAAATATTGAAAATAACTCAAACATTGATTTTTCACAAAAAAGTTATAAAAACTGCAGACCTATAATGTCTTCATTAATTGATGGAAAAGTTAATATAGGAATGACAAACGTTCAGAGAGCTAGTGACGGTATTTTACGAGAAATTACACCTATTATGATGTATAAAGATAAATACTATCCGTATCTATCTTTTAAAGCAGGGGCCGACTATATTGAACAAAAAAATGCAAAAGATTTTGTAATTGATGCAAATTCTAACTTAAAAGTATTTGATACAAAAATACCCCTTACAAAAGACGGAAATGCAATACTTAACTGGTACGGCCCGAGCGGTACTCATACAATTATACCGATGTATGAAGTAATTAATGCAATGACCGGCACTAATAAGAGTTTGAATACAAAATTTGATTTTAAAGATAAAGTTATTATTATCGGAACAACAGCAACCGCGCTTCAGGATAATAAAAGTGTTCCTATACAAAACATTATTTATCCCGGAGTAGAAGTACACGCTACATTCTTTAACAATATGCTGGATAATAACTTTATAAGAAAAACGGATGCGTTTACTGATATTATTATAATTACATCAGTTATAGCAATCGTCGGTGCTATCGTAATGCTATCGACTTCAACCTTATTTGCGTCGCTTTCTACAATACTATTTGGCATTGCATATTTATTTATCTCATATTATTTAATGGAATTATATAATTTGTGGATTCCGGTTGTAATGCCTGTAATCTCTATCATGGCAGCATTTGCACTATCATTCTTAGCTAAATATCTTTTGAAAGCACGTGATTTTGAATACCAGTATAAACTGGCCACAATAGATGGATTAACAGAGCTGTATAACCACAGATATTTTCAGGATACACTCAGAAAACAAATAGACATTGCCAGAAGATACAATCAGGCTTTCTCATTAATCATAATTGATATTGATTTCTTCAAGAAATTTAATGACACATACGGCCATCAAGCAGGAGATGCTGTCTTAAGGCAGGTTGCAAAAATTCTTAAAAACAATTCACGTGCAACAGATTATGTATGCAGATACGGCGGTGAAGAAATGACAATTATCCTGCCTAATACCTCAGCAGAAGATGCATTATTCAATGCGAACAGAATTTGTAAAGCTGTAGCAGAAACACCATTTCATCTGACTCCTGTTGATAAAGTTAATGTTACAATAAGTCTTGGAGTTTCAACATTCCCTGATAATGCACAAACCCCTCAGGATTTGATAGAGTGGGCAGACAAAGGTTTGTATTACGCAAAAGAACACGGTAGAAATCAAGTTGGCCGCTACTAATAGACAAAGGATTATACATGGAAGATGTTAAAATAATAGGCGCAGGTCTTGCAGGTTCAGAAGCTGCTCTCCAGCTTGCCAAAAGAGGAATAAAAGTTAAGCTGTATGAAATGCGGCCTAATAAAACTACAGGTGCACATGTTACCTCTGATTGTGCCGAATTTGTATGCTCTAATAGTTTGGGTTCCTCTGATATAACCAATGCCAGCGGTCTTTTGAAAAAAGAAATGGAGATTTTAGGCGGCGAGCTTATTAAAATCGCATACGAAAATGCTGTTCCAGCAGGTAATGCACTTGCTATTGCAAGAGAAGACTTTTCAAAAGCAGTTACTGAGCGTATTAATAACAATCCTGATATTGAACTTGTAAGAGAAGAAATAACTGAAATACCTGAAGGAAATGTTATTATAGCATCAGGCCCGCTTACAAGTGATAAGTTTGCAGAGGCAATTAAAGAGTTCACAAAGAGCGAACATCTCCATTTCTTTGATGCTATTGCCCCGATAGTAGAAGCAGAGTCTATTAATTTTGAAAAAGCTTTTTGGGCATCAAGATATGACAAAGGAGAAGCTTCATATATCAACTGCCCTATGAATAAAGAAGAGTATGAAAACTTCTATAATATATTAATTAATGCACCAAGAATAGAACAGCACAGTGTAGATGCCGGTGCAAAGTTTTTTGAATCCTGTCTGCCTGTAGAAGTTCTTGCATCTCGCGGAATTGATACGCTCCGGTTCGGTCCTATGAAACCTGTAGGTCTTATTGATAAACGTACAGGAATTGAAAATTATGCAGTGGTGCAGCTAAGACAGGATAACTCGGCAAAAACACTGTTCAATCTGGTAGGCTTTCAGACAAATCTCAAATGGGGAGCGCAGAAAGAATTAATACACTCAATCCCCGGGCTTGAAGAAGCTAATATTGTTCGTTACGGAGTAATGCACAGAAACACTTTTATAAATAGTCCGCAAATTCTTAACCCTACACTAGAAACCAGACAAAGAGAAGGACTATTCTTTGCCGGTCAAATTACAGGAACAGAAGGATACACAGAATCTATAGCAACCGGAATGCTTGCAGGAATTAATATGGCAAGAAGAATAAAAGGAGAACCTCTTATCAGCCTGCCACGAGAAACAATGCTGGGTGCATTGACTTTCTACATAACCGACATTGCTCATCTTAAGCACATATCCTCACGCGATAACTCTGTAAGATACTTGCCGCTCCAGCCAATTAATTCAAACTGGGGTATTTTAACTCCGTTGGAAAAACGTTTACCTAAAAAAGACAAAAAGCTCAAAAACGAACTGCTGTCTAACCGTTCCCTTGAAACTCTTAATAATTTTATTAACAATTGTAAAGTTTTGTAAAAGCTCTGCGCAATTCTCGTAACTAAAAATACTTTATATATACAAGAGTAAAAATACGAGGAAAAGGAGCATATTATTATGGGAATTGAAGGAATTGAAATTTCTAAGTTAAGCGGGAAATTACAACAGTTAGCAACAGCTGCTGATGATGGAAATGGTGTTATCGAAAATAACGAAATTGAAATTTTTAAAGGTTATGCAGATGCAGCCGTTAAAAATGGTCAGGTTAGCGAAGATGATTACAAAGCAATCTTTGGTGCTGATATCAAAACAACTCAACCTGCAACAAATCCTCAGCAAACAACATATACTAAAAAAGATGTTAAAAGAATGGAAAAGTATGTTGTAACAATTTTAAAAGAAGAAGTAGCAGCTTCTCCTTCTGAAATAAAAGCTAAGCTTCAGGAAAGACTCGGCGTAAATGCAGATGATCCTAAATACAAAGATTTGCAGGGTCAGGTTGAATATATTTTAAATGCAATTAATGAAGTTGGTTATAAATCAAAAGACGATGTTGATAAATTAGAAAAAGCTGTTAAAGAAAAATTACAGATTGGCAAAAAAGACGATTTCGCAAAAGATGTATTAAAAGCTTTAGTTGAAAATGCCGAAGTTGCACAGAGATCTAAAGAATATGGTGAAATCAAAGAAGCCTATGAAAAACTTGTAAAAGCAGGAATGGATGAAGAAGCAGCATACAAAGAAGCTAGAAAAGAATTTAAAGATAAGGGTTCCTATTACAAAGACTACCTTAAACATGGTAATATATTCTACAAAGCACTTCACTGGAAGAGAAAAGACAGTGATTTTGAAAAAAGAACTATCATGCCAGAAGCCAGAGCAACAGTAAGGGAAGCAATCAGCGAATCAGATTCAACCAGCTCTAAAGGCGTTGAAAGAGATGCAAAAAAATCATTAGAAGCTGATGGTGACTATAACAGATACACTAAAAAAGCTCTTGGAGGCGAAAACAACTTTGGCGAATGGATTAGCGGAAAAGACTCTGACATGAAAGTTGCCAGAAAAAATCAGGCTACAAAAAACGAAGTTGAAGGTATCAGAGAAGACGGACTCAGCGCAGAAGAAATTCATGATGCTGTTGATAAGAGATCTACATTCGGCTCAAAAGTCACATTCGGACTACTATTTAAAAAGAAAACAGTATTATTTGAAACACTAAAAGCCAGCGGTTTAATAGTTGACAAAGGCAATGGCGAATATGATGTTTCTAAACTCTCAATGATAATTGGAGAACACGTTGGTGCTAACTATAAATTAGATAGACAAACATCAGACTTCAAAGCATTAGCTGAAATAACAAAAACAACAAGCGCACTTGCTGCTGCAACAGAATTAAAGAATCTATCAGAACAAGAAGCTAAAATGCTTGTAGAAATGTGCGGTTACAAAGTTGAAGGCAAAAACTGGGGCAAAGCTATCCTTGCAGCAACAGCCGGAGCATTAGTTACAGGCCTAAGTGCAGCCGGTTCTACCGCAACAAACAAAAAATATGTATTAGATTCAAAAGTAACAAACTCAAACCACGTTGAATTTAACCTGAAATGTTCTGGTAAAACTCTTGAAGATCTAAAAAATCAATTTGGTAATATTGAAGGAGCCAGCTTGAACTTAATTGAAGGCGGTCTGCAGGTTATCATTGACCAGAAAAGCGTTGTACCGCTCTTATGGAAAGGCTCTAAAAAGATTATGGACACTGCATTAAAAGCAGCAATCCCTGGAGCAGTATTAGGTTTACTCGCTGGTCTAAAAGACAGCCCTGAAAAACCTATTACATCAACACAGTTCAATTGCACAACTCTTGAAGAATACGCAAAGGTTCTTGATAGCGAAGTAAAACAAAAGGCTATTGATCCTAAATACAAAGATGCATTAATGATGATAGCAGCAACATTCATAACAGAAGATAAAGACGGCAACAAAGTTTGGGATTGCGAAGGCTATAAAACATTCTTGAACAATGCGGCTGGTAACGGCGGTGTTCTTAACAGAGAAGAACTTATCGGAGCTGTACAACAATTGAAAGACAAACCTCCTGTTGAACATACTGATGAAGAAGATGATGGCGACGAAGAAATAACAACAGGCGGAGATGAAGAAGGCGAAACCGTTCCTGAAAAATGCCCTCTTGAAAAAAATAATAATTCTGTTGATACAACACTTCCTCACAAAGTTAAATTTGGTGATTCCTGGGAAGAACTTGTTAACGCCTACTTCCCAACCTGGAAAGAATGCTACGGCAAAATGTACGGAAAAGGCGGAGCTATTCAAGCACTCAAAAAAGCAGTTTCAAAAAATGAACAAGAATACAAAAAATTACTTGCAGGTTACATTCCATCAACAATCAACATTCCAGAAAAACTCGGCGATTGTGAAAGAAATGACAAAGGTAAAGTTACATTCAGACAACCTGAAGGAAATCCGGTTGGTTATATGGGAACCGTTGGTAAGAAAACAGGCTACAATGAAGTTATTCTTACAGACTGTAACGGTAACCAGGGTAAAGGCCGCGATGTTGATGCAGCACTTAAAGACCTTAACGGTAAAACAGGAAAAGAATATACTGAACAAGATATCGTTGAATAAAGAAGAAACCATGATTGTTTTGATTATAAAAAGAGACGGATTAAACATCCGCCTCTTTCTTTTTCCAGCTATATTACTTATTATCCAAGAACATCTTCTATATCACCAAGGATACCTTCGTGATTTCCGCCGCAGTTGCAATCGCATTCAACCTTACCTGTTATATCAACAGTTATGTTGTGATCTTTTATTGCTTCAAGAATTTTATCCAATTTTTCCATTAATTTAGTATCATCATAGTTTTTGTTACCAATTTTATCAAGGATTACAAGGATAGAATCCAGCTTCTTCAATAATTCAGTATCATCATATGAACCGCCGTTGCCTCCTTGAGCTTTGATTTCGTTTAATGTCTTGATAATATTTTGATATCTTACATCATTCTTATCAAATTCATCGCCTAGAAGTTCAATAATTTCATCTTTGGCTGCCTGTATTGTTAAATTTATAACATCCATTTTTCCATCAATACTTTCCAACAGGTCGTTATTCTTTGATACAAGATCAATTAATTCAGCAACCATTTTTTCTAAGCTTGAAATATCGATGTTTCCGCCGCCTTCAATCTTGATATTACCAATTGCTTCAATAATAGCTTTAGCACTTGCCTGCTGATTGTTATCCATAGTATCAAGTTTTTCAAGAACTTTTTCTAACAGAGCTTCTATATTTTCACTTGAACCGCCGTTACCATTTTCTATTGCATTGAAAATATTTGTTAAGTCTTTTGAAATATCTACACCAAGTTTATCAATAGCATTCAGAACATTTTTCTGGAATTCGGCACTTTGATTTTCCATTTTAGCCAACAATTGTGAAATATTCTTAAGTTCTGTTGTATTATTTCCTACTTCACCTACAACTTTATTTAACAAATCTATTACTTCTTTTTGGAATTTTTCATCTTGAGCTTGAATTTTAGCTAATAATTGTTCTACCCCTTCAAGAGAGAAATCATATTGATCAAACTTACCGATAATGTTATCAAGCTTACCTGTGATTTCAGAGCCAAGATTTTCAATTAATGTAAGTATATTTTTCTGGAATTTTTCATCTTGATCCTGCATTTTTGCTAACAATTGTGTTAACTCATTAAGCTTAGCTGTATTGTTACCGATTTCATCAAGAATCTTATTCATGTTAGAAACCATTTCAAATCCGATTGCACCAAGGTAATTAAGAATTGCTTCTGTATTTTCTTTACCAGCTTCTGTATTTTGATCAACTTTTTGATTCAAAGATTCCAGCAGAGCTTTTACATCGCTTAAGTCTACTGTATTATTTTTTACAGCTTCTATCAAATCGCCAAAGTTACGATTCATTTCAAAACCTACAGCTGCAATATATTCAAGAATTTCTGCCTGTAATTCTTTATCCTGATCTTTCATTTGACCGAGTAAATCATTAGTAGAATCAATCTTATCACCATTCTTGCTTATTGCGTCTAAAAGTTTTTGGAAATCTTCTTTTGACAAAGCACCGTTTTCATATTTATTAATCAATTCTGTCAAAAGATTATTCGTTATATCTACTTTTGCATTTCCAGCTTCTACAAGAGATTCAATTCTATCAAGAGAAGCTTTAACTTCGTCTTTCATCTCAACGTTATTTTCAAAAATGTCATTAATTTTATCAAAGACTCCGTCAAGTTTATTACTAATATCACCGAGAATTTCTACAATCTTCTCCCAGGCTTTTGCTGCTGTAAGATTACCATCTTTAACTTCCTGCATTATTTCCTGAAGGAATTTGTTTGCTTCATCCTGTTTCATGCCATTCTGTGTAAGAAGTTCAATAATTGTCTTTTGATTGGCCTCTGACGACATCATAAAGTTATACATTTGTTCATAAAAAGCATTAGCATCAGCTTGTCCGTTTTTGTACATTTCAATAAGCTGTTTGATAAACTCATTATTTTGCTGCAGCTGTTCATTAGTAATCTGCTGCAACTCAAGCATCTTCTTCCACAATTCCTGCATCTGAGCAAACATTGATTGAATTGCCGCAAAATCAATATTAACAGTAACATTTACATCTGGCATTTCAGGATATACTGGAATATATTCTTTATCATCGCAAGATGTCAATGCAGATGAAGCTCCTAATGTAGCCAGCCCCATTAATGCTGCCATCGCTAAAGTTTTCATTTTAGAAGCTTTTCCCTGAAAAGCAAGATTTGATTTATAAGGAGCTATATATTCATTTGCTGCCTTATCTTCAGTTTGTTGAGGCGCAGCCTCATTCATAACTTTTAATTCTGTAGCCAATGTCGGATTAGTAGTAACATTGTTCAAGCCCTGAAACATTAGAGCGTTCATACCTGATTGAGGTCCGTTTGATTCAGGAGCCGGCGCTAATACAGCAGCTGACTTTCCTGGGTCAGAGGTATTTACCCCCGAATTTACCCCCTCACCAAATTTGATTTTTTTGTTCAATAACAAAAGTTCGTTTGCGTTGATGTTCATAAAATTTATGCTCCTTTTTACATAGTTCATTTTAAACCTGATATTTGCGTTAAAACAGGTAAAAATTTTTTTTGCTATTAAAAAAATTTTTCGACCATTTTTTTACAATTCTTAACACTAAACTATAAAAAAGAATTGTTGTCAAAGATTTTATTTGTTTATATAATATTAAAGAATATGTTGTAGGTATAAAACAATGAAAAAAATAGTAGTTCAGAAATTTGGCGGGACTTCGGTTGCAGATACTGATAAAATAAAAAATGTTGCAAAAGCAGTTATTAGAGAGCGTAATTTAGGTCATGATGTAGTAGTTGTAGTTTCTGCAATGGGACATACTACTGATTATCTTGTAAAAATGGCTAAAGACATTTCAGAAAATCCTTCATCTAGAGAGATGGATATGCTTCTTTCTACCGGAGAAGGGGTTTCTATAGCTCTTTTAGCAATGGCTCTTCAAGCACAGGGATGCCCTGCTGTCAGCATGAATGCAATTCAGGTTGGAATTATGACTGAGAAAGTTCACTCTAAAGCCAGAATTATAAACATAAAAACTGATAAGATAAACAACCATCTGGAAAAAGGTGAAGTTGTAGTTGTTGCAGGATTTCAGGGAGTTACAGATGATTTAGAAATTACCACCCTTGGGAGAGGAGGTTCTGATACTTCAGCAGTTGCTCTTGCAGGCGCACTTAATGCAATAAGATGCGATATATATACAGATGTTGAAGGGGTTTATACAACTGACCCTAGAATAGTTCCTCATGCTTCAAGGCTGGATGAAATTTCATACGAAGAAATGCTTGAACTTGCCAGAGTTGGTGCTAATGTACTGCATCCGAGAGCTGTTGAAACTGCAAAACAATATAATGTACCGCTTAGGGTTAGAAGTACTTTTAAGCTGGATAATTTAGGAACTTTAATATTAGGAGTTGATGAAATGGAATTACATAAACCTGTTACCGGTGTTGCATCGGATTTATCGCAATTAAGAGTTGTTGTTTGTGATGTGATAGATAATCCTGGAACAGCAGCTGCATTATTTAACGGACTTGCAGATGCAAATGTTTCTGTTGATATGATTATCCAGTCTTACGCAAGAAAAGCTTTAAATACAAATGATATTGCATTTACCATAGATAAAGGTGATGTTGAACAAACTCTCGCAATTGTTGAGAGCGTTAAAGAAAAACTTGGATACAGCAACGTTTTCGTTGATGACAAAATAGCAAAAGTTTCTATTGTTGGTGCAGGTATGATTGATAGACCGGGTATAGCTGCTACGATGTTTAAAACTCTGGCTGATTTAGGTATAAATATAAAGATGATTTCTACAAGCGAAATAAAAATCAGCTGTATAGTTGCAGAAGATGATGCTAAAAAAGCTGTAGAAGGGCTGCATAAAGTTTTCCATCTTGATTGCAGTGAAGTTGCAGAAGTCAAAGGTGATTTGCCAGAGGTATAAGGGGTAAATGTTAAAATGAAAAAAGTATTATTATCTTTTATAGTATTTACAGCAATATCATTATCTGTTTTAGCTGATGATAAGCAGGAAGCTTTACAGTTTTTCAACAATTATGTTAAAGCAGCAAACACTTATAGTACAACTATCCCAGATATGTACTCTCCGAGTGCTAAAATCATAAGACAGGTTGTAAAACCTGACGGAACAACTCAGGACGTACAAACTAATACTTCAACTTATATAACCCAGATGAAACTCGGTCAAGCAGGAGCTAAAATAAGGCATTATACAAATACATATACGAATGTTTCAGTAACGCCTATCTCTAATGGAAAGTATAAAATTTCATCACTCAGGCAGCCATCTGGAGAAAGCTATAAACTTAAAACATATATGATTATTCAAAAGCAGCCAAATGGTAAGTGGCTTATTGTCGAAGAGATGATGCAGACAAAAGTGCAGACATTTTTGAAATACGCTAAGAACTAATATTTTAAACACCTAGTGACGGAGCTATTTGGATAAATGTCCTGACTAAATCGCCGTCCCACTGTGTTCCAGCGCCTTCGTTAAGAATAGATATAGCTTTTTCAATATTCATTCCGCGTCTGTAAGGTCTGTCGCTGATTAAGGCATGATAAGTATCCGCAATTGCTACTATTTTTGCGGCCAAAGGAATATCTCCATTTGCGAGTCCTTCTGGATAGCCTTTGCCGTCAATTCTTTCGTGATGATATTTTACAATCGGAATTAAGTCTCTCAGAGATGGATTTGGCATAAGCACTTTTTCCGCACCGATTGTCGGATGTTGTTTCATAATTGCCCACTCATCATCAGAGAGAGGCCCTTCTTTTTTCAAGACAGTTTCAGGAATACCTATTTTTCCTACGTCATGAAGAAGCGCACCCAGTTTAATACGCTCAACTTCATCTTCAGGCAGATTTATAGCCCTTGCAAGAGCCTCTGAAAAACGGGAAACAGAAGTAGAATGACCTTTTGTATAAGGATCTTTTGCATCAATTGCTCCTGCAAGAGATGTTGCGATTTCAGAAATTCTTGCTCCAGAAATTGCATGGTCTGCATTAAATTTTGAGATTAATTCATCCTCAAAGTTTATACCCAGCTGGGCATGACGTTTTCCAATAACTTCTGCGTACGATTTTAAAGCAACATCATCCCAGAAGTTAAAGTCTGCAGAACTAATGATAGCAGACATACCATCTTTGTATCCTTTTGCCTGAGAAATATACATTGCTTGTTCTGCTAAGATTAAAAGTTTTTCTTTATCCTCCGAGCAGTCAGGATATGTTGCTATACCAACAGAAACCTTAACCGGTCCTATATCATCTATAAAGCAGCAGGAAAGCGAATAGGTTAAGTATTCTGCAACATACTTTGCCTGTGCTATAGAGGTATTAGGCATAATAATCGCAATCTCATCTCCTCCATAACGGCCTGCAATATCACCTTCACGCATATTTTGACGAACTTTTTCTGCGACAAGTTTAATAACTTCATCACCTTTTGCGTGACCGAGTTCTCTGTTGATTTTTGTAATATTACATACATCCATCATTACTATAGAAAGCTTTTGCTTATTAATTTCTGCCCTGGAAATCTCATTGGATAAAATTTCTTGAAATCCTCTATGGTTGTATAAAAGTGTAAGATTATCCGTATTAGCGTATCCTTCACTCATTTCCTGCAGTTCTAAATTATGAGAATAAAGCGCAGAAAAATTAGCAATAAGATTATAAAGTGTTATATTTTGTCTTGCGTAGTTGTCTTCTATTATTAAAACGCCAATGCATTTATTCACTGATATCAAAGGAAGTATAACAACTGCATTTTTCTTAAAGTACGCCAGTTTCAAGAAGTTAACATCATCTTTAAAAATAATTTCTTTATTGCAAAACGCTTGTACAATCGGATTATCAATATCTTTAAGAAACACTTTTGTAGAATAAAAATTTCCAAGCTTATCTTTAAGAGTAAGATTAATACAGCTTGATTTTTCCTTAAACAAGCCTACTGCTATGAAATCAGAATCGATATTTTGTGTAATAATAGAATATATTTTTGAATAAAATTCTGTAATAGACGATATTTGAGGTATCTTAACAAGTTCCTCAACTACCATTTTGTAGTTTAAAGTCAAGCCTTTATCATTATTGAAATTTTTAGTTTGTGGATTAGAAAGAGAATTAGCACGATTATTGAAGGTCAAAGCATTAACCTTTGACACCAGTTTTTCCTGAAAAAATGGCGATGAAACCGGGGCTTTATCCGAAAGATTTGTAATCTTATCTGCTAAATTTTTTTCTTTTTTCACACTTCCACCTAAAGACTATAGACTATTTAAAACTTATAAACAAAAAAAATTGACATTTTATTAAAAATTCTTTACAAAACTGATTATCCCTTCAATTCATATATTAACATTTTTTTTAAGTTTTGCCAGCCTAAAATATATATTTTTTTACAAATGTTAATGAGTCAGGTTAGATATAAAGAGTTTGTGAGGCTTCAAAACGATGTTTCTTGTGAGTTAAGGGAATTGTGAATAAAAATTTATTACAAATTTTTCCATCTGTTGAGGCACTGATTCTGCCGTAATGGCTTTCTACAATCTTTTTACATAGATATAAGCCTATTCCGTGCCCAATTGTCGTGTATTTGGGCACTTCTCCTGTAGTTTTATTAAACATTGTTGAACATTCGCGTTCTGAAAGTGTAATGCCGCGGCTGGTAATTTCTACTTGAATATGATTTGTAGAAACTTCTATATTAACGGTCACCTGCTCATTATGATTAGAGTACATAACGGCATTGGATAGCAGGTTTAGAACTACTGTCTTCATATCAACTCTGTCTGCCTCAATAATTGTATTAAGTCCGTTATCCTTATAAACAAATTCTACTTCTTTTTCCTGAGCTACAGGAGAAATTTCTTCAAAACATTCAATTACGAGCTCTGAAAGACTAAAATATTCAAACACCAGATGTTTTTTACCATTTTCATATCTATATGTTTTTAACACCATTGAAATCATGTCAAGAATATACTTACAGGAAGCTTCTATTTGACTTACTAGCTCTTTTTGCTCTTCATTGATAGTTCCTATTGTTTCATGTTTTATTAGCTCAAGCCCTCTGAGCTGTGCGAGGGTTGGAATTTTCAAATCATGAATCAATGTTTCGATAAAGTATTCTTTTTGTCTTTCAATCTCTTTTTCTGCCTCAATATTTTCATATATTACGAGTATGTGTTTAATATCTCCATTAGCATCAAAGACCGGTGCTTTTCTTACACGGCCAAGAAATGGCTGATTTACATATGTAATATTCCTCTCAGCCACAATAGGTTTTTGTGTACGAAAAATTTCTTCATCCTCTTTGTGTGCATATTTGAGGGATTCTTCATCCATAACATCAGATAGATGCATGGTGCTTAATTCTCCTCTTGGACAATTAATAGCTTCTTCAAAAGAGGAGCTGCCGATAATAAAATTATTTTCCGTATCCTTTAGAAACGCTAATATAGGCATATTTTCCAGCATGCATTTGAGCTGTTCATCTTTCTCAAATGCACTAATCTTTGCAGCTTGAGCCTCTTTCTTTAAGTATTTATTAAGTCTTACATGTTTAATCAGAAATATAATTGTAACAGCAATAATTGTTACAAGAGCGACAATATGATCAGTTGTCTTATATAAAACAAAAAGCGAAATGACAAATATACTTATACTTATTAAATCTTTTAAAATACCCATAGTTATATTCTCATCTAATCTGTATTTTACATATTACATTATTTTATTTTGAATATAAATTGCCTATGTGGGTAAGGAATTTAAAAATAATTTATGGAGTTTGACATTGTGAACCCTAAGAAAATCTACTCCAGCACTCATTAGAGGATAGGAATAAGCAAGAGTAAAGGCGTCTTTAATATCATTACCAGCATCCTGAACATGCAGAAGCCTTTTTCTTGAGATTCCCACCATAACTGGACATTCTAGAGAATAAAACGTTTGAATATTTTCTAATATTTTGAAATTATCTTCCCTGGATTTTCCAAATCCAATGCCAGGATCTATGATAATATCATTTATACCTGCTTCCTGAGCAAAACTGATTTTATCTTTAAGGTTTAAAAAGATTTCATCTACTACATTCTTATAAACAGGCGTATTTTCTGCTTTATCTTTTGAATGCTGAATTATTACACCTGCATTATATCTAGAAATTACATTCGCCATTTTATTGTCAAATTCGAATCCTGAAACATCATTTATTAGATGAGCACCATTATTCAGAGCAAAATCTGCGACAGCTGAACTTCTTGTATCGATGCTAATTTTTGTAGTTAAACCTTCATTTATTATAAAAGATAAAATTGGTTTTAGACGCGCAATCTGCTCTTCAGGTGCAACAGGTACTGAATAAGGTTTTGTACTTTCTGCACCTATATCAATCATATCAGCACCGTCTTCAATTAAAGAAATCAACTTTCTTTGCGCATCTTCCGGTTTTAAATATAATCCTCCGTCAGAAAAAGAGTCGGGAGTTACATTCAAAATCCCCGTTATTTTTGTCTTTCCGGCAGGTTTGTTTAAAAAGTCCTGAATTTTCCCAGCAAGCATTGCAAGCTTAAACGGCTGCCTCTTTAGTTTTGAAACAATCTTTTGCAGCTGTGAATAGCTTCCGCAAAGAATTACATCCGAGGTTTCAATTTTTCCGGTAACAACATTTCTATTGACGGCACAGTCTGCTCCGAAGATTAAAGCCGTTTGTTTCAATATATTTGCCTGAGCTGTTGATAATCCGTATATTTTTATATTTTTATATCTGAATTTTTCTGATATAACATCTAAATATAAAGAATCAAATCCTATTTCAGCCAGTTCTACATGGATATTGCTATATGGAATTTCTCTTAACAAAAATCTACTCATGCGAAAATTCTATCACAATTATAACAGAAGTTAAACTTTGATAATTTGAAGCGTGATAGCCTTCACTACTGCCTGAACCCTGTTTGTTACATTAAGTTTTCGGTAAATAGCTTCCATATGTGCTTTAGTTGTTGAGTTAGACATACTTAATTCTTCTGCTATTTCTCTATTCATAAGACCTTTGGCAACAAGATTAAGTATGAGTAATTCCTGCTTTGTAAAATCTCTCATAAAAAATCCCTTTCACTAACTCATTTTTATCTGAAAAGTTTAAGTTGTCTATCAGCCTGATGGCTATTTTTAGAAAAAATAACCCGCTTGAAATATAAAAAAAAGTATGACATAATGATATTACTTTATATAGGTGTTTATTTTGTTCCTACATTTTTATAAATAGGGAGAGTAAGCTCTATAATTATTGAAGTATACCTGCCGATACAAAATCGCCAGCAGGAAATGGATTAATTAAGGCACTCACCCACCTGCGAGTCATTGCAGGTAACAAAATCGCACTTATATAAAGTTTTTATTTTTTAAATCTTCAAGTTTTTTACGATTATCTGTCTCAAAATAAATTCTTAACAAAGGTTCTGTACCGCTTGGTCTTACAAGAATTTTTGTAGTATCACCAAGCATAAGCTTTACTCCGTCTATAGTATCAATTGATGTTACTGTATACTCGCCTATATTTTGTAATTGCTTAACCTTTTCGAGAATTGGTTTAATTTCTTCCTGATTATCAAGCTTCAAATCTATACGGTCAGTATAAAATCTGCATCCTGCAATTTTATATAAATCATCTTGCAGTTCTATCAATGATTTTCCTGTTGAAGCCATAGTTTCAAGTATTAGTAAATTAGCAAGCAGTCCGTCTTTTTCAGGTATATGTCCCTGAATGCTCAATCCTCCAGACTCTTCGCCGCCTATTATAACTTTATTTTTACGCATTGCTTCTCCGACATGCTTAAATCCGACTGCTGTTTCAATAACATTTATACCTAGTTTCGCAGCTACTCTATCTATAAGGAGGCTTGAACCAACTGTCTTAACAACACTCCCATCAATACCGCGTTCTTTAAGATGTTTAAGAAGAATTGCTATAATCTCATTTGGAGAAACATATTCACCATTTTCATTTATAACCCCGAATCTATCTGCGTCACCGTCATTAGCAAGCCCGATTGCATTCGGCATCTTTTTGACTGTTTCAATTAATTCTTTCAAAAATCTGGGTTTTGGATCAGGCATTCCTCCGCCAAATTCATTATCATGATACATATGTAGTGTTGAAAATTTTATCTTATGCTGGTTCAATAATTCATCAAAATAGCCTATAGATGCTGAATACAGACCATCAAATACAATATTTGTTTTCAATTTCCTAATGGTATCAAAGTCTATGAATTCTTCAATATGTTTATTATATTTTGCTCCAAAATCAATTTTATGCATTGTTCCTGATGAATCTGAACCAGGAAATTCAATATCAATATTTTTTACTATTTCATCTGTAATATCACTTGTTGCAGGCCCTGCATAGTCTGGAATAAATTTTATACCTAAATATTCCGGAGGGTTATGTGATGCAGTAAACATTATTGCACAGGCATTTTGAATAAGTGCATTATATGCAAGAATAGGGGTTGGAACAACCCTTGAAGAGTAAAGTACATTAAAGCCCTTGCCTTTTAGTAATTCCGCACATAAAGCAGAAAATTCATCTGCCTTATTTCTAGGATCATATCCTATAAGAATAGGTTTACAAAAACCAAAATTATCAGCTATATATTTCCCTATAGCAAGAGTTACTCTTTCTACATTTACTCCTGTAAAATCTTTATCTAATACAGCTCTCCAGCCGTCCGTTCCAAATGTTATATCCATCTTTCCCCGCTAAACTATATTACGGCTCTGAAAATTAATCAAAGCCGTAATATATAATTCTTCTGTACGTTATTTTGCGACTTTTACGCCCATAGGGTCAATTGCAAAATCAGTTCCTTGTTCTGTTGTACTAAACTTAATAGGAATTCTAGCTGTTCTTGTGCAGGCTTTTACTGTCCAAATTTCTTCCCAGCTGCCGTTATTTTTAGGCTTAGTTATATTTGTGTCTGTAATAGAAAAAGTTTGACAGTCAGGTGCTGCAATTCTTAAACCGTATGCATAAACAGGAAATAGCATATCAGCTTGTAATTTACCATCGGCAAGGGTTTTTCCTGGAACCGGCACTTTTGTATCATAGTCATATGCAAATGCTGCTGTTGTAAAAGCAGCTGCTGCTATTAACATTAATAAACCTTTTTTCATATTCTGTATCCTTTCTTGCATATATATTATCATAAAAATTTATTTAGAAAACATCTGCTTTATTCCGTCTACAGAACTCAAGATTCCTGTTGCTTCATAAGGCATATAAACAATCTTATTGTCCTTACCGCTTGTTATTGTCTTCATTGTTTCTAAGTATTTCATTGCTATCAAATATTTATCCGGCTGACCTTTATCAGCAAGAGCATTAATAATTCTTTGAATAGCTTCTTTTTCACCATCTGCTTCAAGTATTCTAGCCTGAGCAACACCTTCTGCTCTTAAAATATTTGCTTGTTTTTCGCCCTCAGCACGGTTGATAGCAGCCTCTTTTTCACCCTCGGCTTTTAATACTGCTGATTTTTTCAAACCTTCTGCCTCTAAAATAGCTGCACGTCTGTCACGTTCTGCCTTCATTTGTTTTTCCATTGCTGATTGAATGTCTGCTGGAGGAATAATATCTTGAAGTTCTACCCTGTTAACTTTTACACCCCATTTATTGGTAGCTTCATCCAGAATAGCTCTAAGCTCATGATTGATTTTATCTCTTGATACTAAACTTTCGTCTAAATCAAGCTGACCTACCAGATTTCTAAGGTTTGTTTGTGTTAATTTTTCAATTGCATCAGGAAGATTTTGGATTTCATAAACAGCAGACTTCGGATCTACAATCTGAAAATATAACAACGCATTTATGCTTATTGAAACATTATCTTTAGTAATTACATTTTGTCTTGGAAAATCATATACAGCTTCTCTTAAATCAATTTTTGTTCTCTTCTGAATAATTGAATAAGTTGAGCCATCAAACCCTTTTTGTGTAACTTTCCAATCAATAGCTCTAGGAGCTTCTAAAACTGGAATTATGAAATTAAACCCTGACTGAAGAACTCTGTCAAATTTACCCAGACGCTCTACAATAACGACTTCTGCCTGCTGTACAATAATAACACCTTTAGCCACAAAAACAAGTGCTAAAACTATTAAAAAAATTGATAATGAAATCATAAAAACTCTCCTATTTGTTATTCTCTACAAACATTATTAAACCATCATTTTTAACAATTTTAACTTCTGAACCGGCTGGAATAAGAGAAGCATCAATACTTCTTGCATCCCATCGCTCGTCATAAATAGTTATTACTCCTTTTGAATCAGTAACATCTTCAGTAACTCTGGCACTCTTTCCTATATATTTACCACTTATTCCGGTTTCAGTTTCCTTTGAATTCCTTCTAAGAAGCAGCGGACGTAAAAACGCGAATGAAAGAAACGACAAGACAAAGAAAATAAGCACAAGACCAAATTTACTCGCATATACATAAGATATTGCTGCTGTAATGAAAGCTGCGAGTGCGAAATTTAAGAAAAACATACTTGGCGTAAAAATTTCGAGTATTACAAATGCAATACCCACTACGCACAAAAATTGCCACATTAACAAGTTATTACTCTCCTATAATTGAGTTAATTTCTGCCACCATTTCATCTGGATTAAAACCGTGAACTTTAGCCCCTGCTTCAAGGTTTTCAAAATGTGCAGCAGCACAGCCAATACATCCCATGCCATATTTCTGGAATACTGCAATTGCTTCTGGATGCTGTTGAACGATATCCATTATCCCCATTTCTTTTGTTACTTTTGCCATGTTTTCAACCTTTCTTTAAAAATTATATTAAATACGAAATTATTGCATTAGCCAACTCCTTACCTTGACTAAATCACAATCCTCATTAAATAAGTAGTGTTATTATACCATACTTTGGAAAGGATTTAAATATGCAATTTATTAAGAATTTCTTTAAACATGACTCGGTAATTGGCTTATGTGGTCTAAAGAAAAAAACAGAATATGTTTGTATTGAAGTACCAAAGAGCTACAAAAAAACTTTTATTACTAATACTAAGAATAATTATCTATTAATTTAATACTTAAAAATCAATTCTAGCATCAAACTTGGGCAGCAATCTTGCAATTCTATCTTCAAGGTTTTTGGCAAAAGGTCTTATAGCCTCTAGAGTGTCTATAACATCTTTGTCAGACATTCTGCGCATAAAATGATCTACTTCTATAGAATCTAAAATACTTGGTGATACATACCATAATAACTTATAGTCTTTTTTTGCTTCTTTTAAATATTTAGTATTTACAGCACTAAAGCTGCAAAAACTCTTTGAATTATTAGAAACACGCATACACAATACTCCTTTTAAAAAATCAAGAAAAGGAGCAACTAAAGCCGCTCCTTTTCAAACTAATGTTTTATAAAATTAAGATTATTCAATAATTTTATCAACAACACCAGCACCAACTGTTCTACCGCCTTCACGGATAGCGAATCTCATACCTTCTTCAATAGCAACAGGGTTGATAAGTTCAACTTCCATTACTACGTTATCACCAGGCATTACCATTTCGCCTTCAAATTTGATAGAACCAGTAACGTCAGTAGTTCTGATATAGAACTGTGGTCTGTAACCAGGGAAGAATGGAGTGTGACGCCCGCCTTCATCCTTAGTTAAAACGTAAACGTTAGCAGTAAATTTAGTGTGCGGGTGAATTGAACCAGGTTTACAAAGAACTTGACCACGTTGGATTTCAGTCTTGTCAATACCTCTCAACAATGCACCGATGTTGTCACCAGCTTGACCTTGGTCAAGTTGTTTTCTGAACATTTCAACACCGGTAACAGTTGTTTTCTTAGTTTCGCCAAGACCAACTAATTCAACTTCGTCACCTACTTTAACAATACCACGTTCTACTCTACCTGTAGCAACAGTACCACGACCGGTGATAGAGAATACGTCTTCAACAGGCATCAAGAACGGTTTGTCTAAGTCACGTTCTGGAGTTGGGAAGTATGTATCAACTGCATCCATCAATTCCCAAATTTTATCAACCCATTTATCTTCACCACGTTGTACGTTTGGATTAGCTTGAACAGCTTCCAAAGCTTTTAAAGCTGAACCGTGGATGAAAGGAATATTGTCACCGTCGAATTCATAAGAAGAAAGAAGTTCTCTTACTTCCATTTCAACTAATTCTAATAATTCCGGATCATCAACCATGTCGCATTTGTTTAAGAATACAACCAAGTTAGGAACACCAACCTGTCTTGCTAACAAGATGTGTTCACGAGTCTGAGGCATTGCACCGTCAGTAGCTGCAACAACAAGGATTGCTCCGTCCATTTGAGCTGCACCAGTAATCATGTTTTTTACATAGTCAGCGTGGCCAGGGCAGTCAACGTGTGCATAGTGTCTAGCATCTGTTTCGTATTCTACGTGAGCTGTAGAGATGGTTATACCTCTTGCTTTTTCTTCCGGAGCAGCATCGATTTCATCGAATTTTCTAGCTTGTGCTTTACCGGCTGCAGCCATAACACCTGTAATAGCTGCTGTCAATGTTGTTTTACCGTGGTCAACGTGGCCAATTGTACCAATGTTAACGTGCGGTTTTGTACGTTCATACTTTTCACGTGCCATGAGATTAATCTCCTTCTTTGATTAAATATACTACGTTAACTTACTATACTAAGTTATATTATAATTCTAGTCTTTAAAGATTTTTTGTCAATGAGTGGATAAATTCACTACTTAACATCATCCTTAATTACAATCAGATTTTTCACAATCTTCATTGCGCAGGTTGGAAGAACAACTTCTGCCAAGCCGTCTGCGATACTTATTATGCTGCCGGCTTTGAGCGTTACATCTTCGCCCTTGTACTGAAATGTGTAATCATCCTTACGGTCGGATCTGATTGTGATTTGATTGTTCATAATTGCATCCTCTTTTAAATACTAATAAACGCGAACATAGGAATGGCAAAAAACTTTCCGCCATTCCTATATTTATACTTTTTTGATTTTACATTCAAAATTAATCAAATACATAACTAATAATTGCAGCTTCTCTAGCTCTTTTAATAGCTGTAGTAACCATTCTCTGGTGTTTTGCACAGTTGCCTGTTACTCTTCTAGGAATGATTTTTCCTGCTTCTGTTAAGTATCTTTTTAACTTTGCTGCATCTTTGTAATCAATAGATTCTACGTGATCTGCGCAGAATGAGCAGGTCTTACGTTTTTTTCTATCTTGTGCATCTTGTTTTGCCATTGTTTTATTTGCCTTTCTAGCCCTTTTTTCAACATTTGGTCGGCAGACATTCCATAATAACTACCAGCTTTATATTCAGGACTTGTCCGTCTGCCTCTTGAACAGCCCATTCGCTAGCACTAGAATGGAATCTCGTCTTCTCCGATTAATTCGTCAGAAAACTCTTCCTGTGAAAATTTTACGATATCTTCGCCAGAACCGGAAGATTTTGCTGCCGGAGCAGAACCTGACCCCATCGGTTCTATTGTATTAGCGTCGATTTCATAAATTCTTCTTTCAGCACCGCTGTCATTTTTCACAGCTGTAATCTGCAGTCTGCCTTCTACAAGCACTCTGTCATCTTTAGAAAGAGCAGATACAGCTTCATCCAGAGCTGCACGCTTTACGATAACTCTTAAAAGCATCTCTTCTCTGTCACCTATGTTAAGCACAAAAGAAGATACCGGCACGTTATTTTGGGTGAAACGTTTTTCCGGTGCTCTGAATACTGTTCCTGTTACAACTGCTTTTGCTAATGTCATTCTTTTTAATTCACTTTCTTTCTGGTTTGTATTAAAACTCCAACATATTTTGACTTAAACTGTCTGAGCTTTCTTTGCTTCTTCCATAAACATAAATCTTAAAATATTTTCGTTTAATTTAAGACTTCTTTTGAAATCAACAACTGCTTCGCCAGGAAGAGATACAATCATAGTTGTAAAATAACCATCTCTGTAGCCTTGTACATCATAAGCCAACTTTTTGCGGCCCATTTTGTCAACAGAAGATACAGAACCCTTGTTAGATTTAACTTCTTCAGAAATTTTATCTACAACTTTGTCTAATTCTTCTGAATCAAGACTTGGTTTGAAAATCGTTAATAATTCATAGTTTTTCATAAAAATATTTCTCCTTATGAAACCATGCTAGCATAAAAAGGTTTTAAGTAAAGGGGTTAGGTTTAGCCTAAATCCATTGTCATAAATTTATGCTTATAATCACCTATTGTGTTCATAAGTTCTACAAATTCTGAATATTTTGTTGTATGAAGAGCCTTCGATAACTCTACAGCTTCCAGAAAGTTTATCTTAAAACTTTCTGTTTTTCTATCTGTTATCTTAATCATACCTGTATCTTCAAACATTTCAAGCAATGTTTCAATTACATCGCCTGTAACTCCAAGTGCTGAAGCAGCCCTGCACAGATTAAAATCGCCATTAAGTGAATTACAGGTATATCTTATCATTCCGGAAAAAGTCTTTAAAAGAAGTTCTTCATTATATTTACCCCTCTGGTAATTCATATAGTGAATTGCATCAGGTGACACTGTTGTCATTAAACTCTGCATTACATCATCATCTGCCGGATAATCAAAAAACATTAAAACATCTGACTTTTCAGCATTGCTCCGTGTTGAAATATTCTTGCATATTGCCTCAAACGGTTTCAGAGTTTCCAAAATGCTTCTATCTTCAACAAAAGCACATATTTTTAATTTCGAATTTTTTATATAATCATTCACCTGAGCAAGAATATTTGTTTTCTTTCTATGATCATAAATTTTAGTTTTTGAAGTTTCTTCCTGCATTAAAGCATCTGAGTGCACATCTTTTAATATCAATTGCACAGAAGTTACCCCGTTGAACGTATTTAGCTGAGGGGCGAAAGCGATATCAAGCCTGTCACCGGAAACAAGAGGAACATCACCCTTTGACCACCAGACGCAGTCTAAAGTACCGGAAGGTGTTTCAACTGTTAATTTCAAGTGTTCTTTTGTGGAGCCCATAAGCTTTTTTTGTTTTAGAACGAGATTGTTCACAACAAAAGCTGGAGATGGATTTGCCATCCCGAAAGGCTCTAATTTTGAAATTTCTTCTACTAGAGAAACATCTACATCATTTATCGAAAGTTCCAAATCAATATCCAATGAAGGAGTAAGCTTCTTTCCTGCTAGCATTTCATCAACGGTTTTATTTAAAGCTTTTTTAACCTCATCAAAAGATATTTTTTCCTCTGAAAAAGCAAAACCGCCGGCCATCTGGTGACCGCCGAACCCGTCAAGATTTTCAGAAATATTAGATATGATGTCATAAAGGTTAAGTTCTTTTACACCTCTTGCTGAACATCTGAAACATTTTGCTTCTTCATTATAATTCATTATAAAAGTCGGCTTATAATATTTCTCAACAAACTTAGAAGCCACAATGCCAATTATGCCGATGTGCCAATCTTTTGAGAATAAAACAATTGCATTATCTCTGCTTCTAGAGGCTTTCCAAATTTCATCCGCTTCTGCAAAGGTATCTGAACACATTTGCTGTCTTAGCTTATTAAAGTTTTCAAGCGAAATAATAGCCATTTCAATTTCCTGTTTATTTTCGGAAATCATAACTTTAACAGCAGCGTCAACAGTATCAATTCTGCCCGAGGCATTAATTCTTGGAGCGATTGTGAATGCAATCTGTTCAGCAGTAAGTCCGTTGTCAGTGCCGACACCGGCAACATCAAGCATTCTTTTCAGACCGTAATGTTTACCAGCCGCTATTAATTCAAGCCCTTTAGTGACAAAATATCTGTTTTCTCCAATCAAAGGAACCAAATCCGCAATTGTACCTACTGTTACAAAAGGCATTATTTCATATGAAAAATCAAGTTTGTTAAATCTTTCAAGCACCCCCTGCGCAAGCTTAAAAGCAACACCGACACCTGCTAGCGAGGTCATTGATTCAAGCTGAGACGTAGTAAGTTTATCATCAAGAGCGTTCATTGCTTTAGGGTTTATAATGGCAAGTGCAGGCGGAAGTTCATCCGGAGCTTCGTGGTGGTCTGTTATAATTACATCCCGCCCAAAACTATTTATAAATTTCACCTCTTCAACACTGCTAATACCATTATCAACAGTAATTATAAGCTTTGGTTTCTTTTTCGTTAAAAGCTGCACAAGAGCTTTTGTATTAAGCCCGTGCCCTTCTGCTTCCCTGTCAGGAATATAGTAATCAACTTCTGCACCTAAATATGCAAAAGTTTTCATCAAAACAGAAGTTGAAGTTACTCCATCTGCGTCAAAGTCACCGTATATTAGTATGTTTTCTTTTTCATCAATGGCTTTAACTATTCTATCAACAGCTTTTGGCATATCACAGAAAGCGTTAGGGTGCATCAGCGTTATCCCCAGAGGATTAAGAAAATCTTTCTTTGCCTCTTCTGAAGTGATGCCCCTAACATCTAATAATCTGTCAATAACTGATTTACTACTTTTTGAGGAACTTTCCCCTTTTATTACCCATTCTTTTGTACAAGACATGTCATTTTTTCCAATATTTCAATAGCTTTCTTCAATTGAACGTCATCTTTTGCATCTGCGTTCTCCTGAGTTAATTCTACCACAACATCCGGAGTTATGCCTTTTTTATGAATATCACTTCCTGACGGAGTAAGGTATCTTTGTATTGTAATATTCATACCTGCTTCATCTGGAAGCTTATTAATTTCTTGAACAAGCCCTTTGCCAAAAGATTGTTCCCCGACTATTGTCGCACGGTGATTATCTTTTAGAGCACCGCTCAAAATTTCGCTTGCAGAAGCAGAGCCTTTATTAATAAGCACCACTATCGGTTTGTCTGTAACCTGCTGCATACGTGCTCTTGTAGTAGTTTTATAGCTGTCACGGTCAACAGTGCTAACAATTACACCGCCTCTTAAAAGCATGTCTGAAATATATATTGCATTGGTCAAAAGACCGCCCGGGTTTGAACGTAAATCAATTATAAACCCTTTCATTCCGCTTGAATTATTCAAGATGGATTCAATTTCGCCGGCTGCATTTTTACTGATAAAAGAGCTCAAACGTATGTATTGAATATCTCCCGGAATTTTTGTTGTTTCAAACGGTGGCTTACAAGAAACCGATTTAACTTCTATTTCATCTCTAACTACACTATAAATTTTATTTGGAACGCCTTTTCTTTGTATAAGAAGTGTTACAGTTGTGCCTTTTTCACCTCTTATTTTATCTGCAGCTGCATCTATACTTATACCTTTTGTACTCTCGCCGTTAATTTCCAAAATTCTATCATCCGCAAGAAGTCCTGCACGTTCTGCCGGAGAGTCCTCTAGCGGAGCAATGATAACAAGTTCGCCGTCCCGAAGTCCAATCTGGGTTCCGATACCTTTCAAAGAGCCTTTTATAGACTGAGTTTCTTCCGAAAATTCTTTTGGATCCAGAAAACGTGTATAAGGATCATTTAAGCTTGTTAGCATTGTTTCAATTGCAACATATGCATCCTCTTTTGTCTTCAATTTATTTTGATAACGATATCTCCATTTATTCCAATCCTGTGAGTTGTTGGTTGGATCATAATATTTTTTATTAACGATTTTCCACACATCGTCATACATTTCTGCCGGAGTTGCAGCATATGCTGCTCCTATACCCATTAATACGGCAGTCATTAATATTGTACTTGCAAATCTTTTCATAAACTACACTCCTCCAAAGTCAAAAGCGCCTTTTATATTATACTACACAAATTTCTTATACGTTTCAAATGTTTACAGGATTTATTTGCCAAATAAATGTAAATATGCTAGAAACGTATAAAAACACTCTTACAGCAGCTGTAATGCTAGTTCTGGAGTCTGGTTTGCTGTTGCCATAAGCGTCATTGCCGCCTGTTGCAAAATTTGATTTCTAATATACGCACTGCTCTCTTCTGCAATATCAGCATCACGAATTGTTGATTGAGTTGAGGTAAGATTATCAATACTTACTCCAATTGATTCAAGTGCTGATTCAAGCCTGTTGTGTGCGGCACCATATTCGGTCTGCTTTGCATTTACACGTTTGATAAGCTCATCTATTTTTTCTAAAGAATTTCTGGCGCTCTCAGAGGTTGATAAATTTATCTTAGGGACGGTCAAGGCAAAAGATATATTTAATGAAATTTTTGAGCTGGACGATGAATCTATACCGGCCTGAAAAACTGTAGGATAATACTTATTTTCTGGTTCTAAAATCGAAGGCAATATTCCTGTTTCTATTAAGGCTTCCAGTTCATCTGTTGTTACTCCGGTTCCACAAGTACTCGTTACCTGAGAGGATTCATCTATATCCCAATAACAATTTTCCAGATTTTGTACATGATTTAGACCTCCTATCAGACCACCGCCTTCTCTATTACAAGACACTTTTGCAGCAGCATAAGAATTTGAAATTTTACTATAACATTTTCCTATCAAACCACCTGCCAGCCAAGGGCTTGTAACACTTCCAACTGCAAAACAATTATCTACACTATTATAGCTTTCTCCTAATAAAGCACCAACATAACCATTTCCTGATACATCCGAATTTGAATAACAAAAACTTATAGAGTTAGTAAAATCCCAGCCAATAAGACCACCAATTACGTACCTGCCTGATATAACAGCGTTAGTTGAATAACAATTTTTAACGGTACCTCCCCCTTGTCCTACAAGAGAACCGCAGTGATCTTTACCATTAATTTCAATATTTTCCAGTCCTAAGTTACTTATACTTGAAGTTCCTGTATAACCAAATACCCCGAGATCATTTTCATCTGGTTTAATTATTTTTAAATTCGAAATCACATAGCCATTTCCATTAAACTCTCCCAAAAATGGATTTGCAGTTGTGCCAACTGGAGCCCAATCATACCCTTCTAAATCAATATTATTCATAAGAATATATTTGCCAGATAAGTTATCTTGCATAGCCTGTAACTCATCTGCAGTTGTTATGATTGTATACCCCTGAGCGATTGCTTCATCCTCCGTTAATCGGTCAACTCTGGCTATAAAATCGCCCATCTCTTCAGGTTCACCCTCAAAAAAATTAAGATTATTAAACTCTGTATTCGTCACTAGCCTGTTGATTTCGTCTGAACGCACATTGATTTCAGATTGAATGGCTTGCAAAGAGCCTTCTCCAGAAGTTCCATTAGCTGCCAGCTCAGCTAAATCACGCATTCGTGATAAATGACTGGAAATTAATTCAAGACTGTCCATCGCCGTCATTACCATATCAAGCCCCATTGATACATTGTCCTGTGCTACTTCATAGGAAGATAATTTGCTTGAGAGGTTTGTATTGATTGAATAATTCGCAGCATTGTCTTTCGCGTGGTTTATCTTAAAACCAGTCGACATTCGCTCTATAGCCTGATTAAGTCCATTCGTTGAAACATTCAAGCTTGATTGAACGATAAAAGCACCAAGGTTAGTATTTATACTCAGCATACTAACCTCCAAAAGGGTAATTTTTTAGAGTGTTTTACCCCCCCCCCCTACAGCCGTAAGGGTTTCAGGGTGATTGACATAACTTTTTCTAAACATATCCATATAACTAATATATTCCACATGTAGAACTTTTATAACATAAATAGTCCAATATTGTTACAATGTGTAATATCACGCCATATTTTAACTAATCGCTAAATGTTTTGAAAGTCTTTTCAACGTTATCTTTGATAACTTTTTTAACAGCATCCATTTCCGTTGCAAGAGCATTTTGTTCAGTATCAAGCTGCTTTAATCTTAATTCCAGAGTTCTGTCTTCCTGTTGGATAATTGATGTCTGTGCATTAATATCAGCTATTGTCTTTTCATACTGTTCTTTTTTATAAGTATATTCATTCATAGCATCCTTATAAGCCGCTTCATCGGTTACTGTTTCTACGTTAAGTGAATACACTACACTGTCATCATCAAATTTTACAGATGTAAATCTTCCATTGCCATCTGTTTCCAGAAGTGCATTATTTGTTTTTTCAATCTTTGTTTTGATGTAACTTGCATTGTAGTAAGTCAAATAATCCTGAATATCAATAGGCTTAGCAGGATCGTGAGGTGTATTCATACTATTATACAAATCACTCTCTGTTGTGAAGTATGTTTTTCCATTCATTGTAAATGTATAAATACCCTGTCCGTCATAAATAAGATTCCCATTGTTATCAAAGCTCAAATATTTACTTATAGAAGAGTCCGGACGATCTCTAAGTATCTGTGCAAGCTCTGTTGCCTGATCGTCTGTAAAGTTTGTAAGTTCAGACGCCTTGCAATTTCCGATATAAGTAACCTGCTGTGATGAATAATCTTTTGGATTTTCTAAATCATCAGGAATAAAGAAATGCCAGGTCCCATCTGCGTCGTGATATCCATAAACATTATCAGTAGTCAGCACTCCGTCCTTTTGTGCAAGCCCTACAGCTTCTTCAAAGTCCCTCAGAGCTGCTTCAAATTTGGTATCTTCTTTTATATCTTCTTCATCTATCGGCTCATAAGTAAATGTCTGGGATCCGTCGGCTGTAGTTATTGTATAAGTGTTATTGACCGGATCTAATGTAACTTCTGGTTTCATCTGGTCAATCTCGTCAATTTCTTCTTTAAGATAGAAATGCCATGTTCCGCTTGCATCCTGATAGCCATAAACTTCACCATCAGGTATTGCACCAGCTTCATAAGCCAGTTCTTTTGCTTTTGCGAAATCATTGAACGCTTCTTTTAGCTTAGCATCTTTCTCTGTTGCTTCATTGGTTATTGCATCACAGGTAATTTTTGAACCGTTAGGGAAAGTGATTGTATATGTGCCATCGTCATTTAAGACTGCTGAAGGATCTACAAACTCATTTGTAACAACTTCTTTTTCTATGTGAACCTGCGGGTTTTCAAGCTTCTTTTCTGAGCCTGTATAAACATTTGCATAGTAATAAGAATTTACTATGTAATTATAATTAGGATTTGCAGTAGATAACTGCTGCCAGCTGTCAATAACAGATTCATTATCTCCATCAGAGAATGAATACTGAATCTCTGTATAATCTGTAGTTTTAGGAGCATTTGGAACCTCCAGAGCAAGAAGCTGGTTAAAAAGATTTGCACTCTGATTTGCAAGAGCTGTTCTTGCCTGGTTAATCTGCTGCCCTTCCCATTCAGTATTTGTTTTTCTAGCTGTAAGAGCTAAGTATCTCGCTTGTGAAGCTGCCATTCCCATTGGCGGAATCTCCTATTTTTGTTTATTTTTGTTTTAATACTATTTTTAATAAAGTCAACGGTAATAATTCATTTTTCTTTAAGTTTTTACAAAAAAATACTCTGTTCAATGTAATAATTTTGATGTATTATAATTTGTATGAGAAAACAAGTTATTGCCTATCTGCACACCCATTGGGACAGAGAATGGTACAGAGAGTTTGAAATCTTTAGAATGCGTCTTTTAAGAGTGTTTGACAATGTTCTTGAGATGCTTGCAAAAAATAAAATTCCTTGTTTTTATTTTGATGGTCAGGTAAGTGCATTAGAAGATTATCTTGCTATGCGGCCTGAAAGGGAAGAGCTTGTCATTTCACTCATAAGACATAAAAGACTTTTTATAGGACCTTTTTATTGTCTTGTAGACGAATTTCTCACAGACCAGACCTGTTTTAGAAAAAATCTTGAAATAGGACTTAAAACAGCTCAAAAATATGGCTGCAAAGATTTCATAGGATATCTTGCAGATACCTTTGGGCACTCTCAGAATATTGTTGATGTTCTTAGAGATTTCGGCATTGACAAGTGTATGGTCTGGAGGGGCGTAAATGATTTTCCTTCAGAATTCTCATGGTGCGGAATGGATACTATAAACCTTGTAAGAGGGTACTTTAACGATATTTTCTCATTAAAAACATCTATTGAAAAAAAGGCTGAAATTCTAAAAAACAATCTGGATAAAATTGCTGAAAAATCAGGGAATGTACTGCTTCTTCCGATTGGTGCTGATCATCTGGGAGTAGAAACAGACATTAACGATCAGATTGAAGCAGTTAACGAAATTTTAAAAAATGACTATTTCATACGCCTGGGTTCTCCTTTTGACTACTTTAAAAGAGTTGAGAACAGATTTAAAGATTTTGTCTGGAATGATGAACTCAGAGATAATTCTAAAACATTTACTCTTCAAGGGTGCTACTCATCAAGACTTGATTTGAAGCGTGAAAATATTGAATGCACTTACCTTCTGGATTTAGCCTCCAGATTTGTAAAACAACAGAAAGATAATTCTTATAATACAATTCTTGAATATGCCTACAAAATGCTGCTGCAAAATCAGGCTCACGATAGTATTTGCGGATGCTCTACAGATGATGTACATGCTGAAAACAAAATCAGATATAAAAAAATTAAACAGATTGCAAACACTATCATTGATGAGTTAAAGTTTAAAAACCACTTTGAAGAAAAGAGAATTCTTAATCTTTCCGGTGAAGCCTTTTCCGGCATCATTGAATTTAAAACAAGCAGGATAATTGAAGGTTACGACCGAATTGGTTTTGAAAACGGCTTTGACAGATATTTACTGACAGATACGCAGAGAATACCTGTAACAGAAGATTATACAAAAATTAACACATATCTTGCTGATGTAGAGAATTTAAAACCTGATGAGATTGAATACATTATGCCTGCCATAAATAAATCAGATTTAAAAATAACTGAAACAAGAATAGAAAATTCCAATATCAGCCTTAGAATTGAAAACGGACAAATATTCATAAATGGAATTAAATTTTCACTTTATGATTTTGCAGATTTGGGTGACAGCTATAATTTCGGCCCCCAAAAGGATGATTATGGAACAGAGCTTCATATTATAAGAAGTAAACCTATCCTTAAAACAGCGTCCAGAGTAACACTAAAGATAGATTTTGAAGGCCGCTGGGATGTAATACCTCTCTTTGTAAGCCTGGATAAAAATGCTTCACACCTCCATTTCCGGTTTGATTGGATTAATTCTCAAAAAAATCACCTTCTTCAGGCTGTATTTAATCTTTCAAATCCAATAAGAGAAGTGTTTTCTGAAGATATGAATATTTTGATAAAACGAAACTTCAATCCGGAATATGACATTAGACAAAACCTTCCGGAAAATCGCGGTATTGAAGTAAAAAATAATACAGCGCCTATGCAGAGAGGACTTTTAATTGACGAAGAAGGAAACAATTTAGGAATAATAACCAAAGGATTAACCCAGTATGAAGTATTCCAAAACAAACTTTTTCTTCCTATTTTGCGTTCAACAGGCCAGATATCTAACCCGCAAAATCCGGCAAGAACTACTCCTGCCGGCCCTCCAATTGAAGTGGAAAGCCTGCAGCAAATAGGACGTAATACAGCAGAGTTTTACGTATTCTTTGGAAATCACAATGCATTTAAAGATGTACTCAATCACGTTTACAACTATATTGTTGTTTAATTCTCGTCTTTATAATATTTATCAAAAAAACCTATATATGAATTTACATCAGAGAGCCAGCTTGCAGCAGCATGTCTGGCACAGTATTTGCCGGAATGTGCAATTTTAGAGGCAGTTGTAAAACCTTCCTGATATCTTGTATTTACTGTTTTAGCAATAGAGTCAATACTTGCTTCTACTGTCTGAAAGTGATGATATTTGCCTCCAATTTTGAGTCCGCCTACATTATTTAATTTTCGCGCCTTTTCTGAAATACCTCTCTGAGATTCACACATAGAGATAGCAACCAAAATACGCGGATCAATATTGAACTTTTTGCCTGATTCTATAAAAGCTTTTGCTTTACCCTGTAAAACACTATTCTTGAATTTACCTTTATATCTTGGAGCATTGAGCATTTGATCAAGAACTTTTTCAAATTCTTCTTCTGACCATTCATAATTAGTTCTTATATTAGACCTTGCACCTAATTTAAGAGGTTTAGACAACGACGATACCTCAGTTTCTTTTGCTTCAGCACGCTTCGCTTCTTCCTGTTTCATTAATGCTACTTCTGGAGCTGGAGCTACATATGTAGCATCACGCACTGCTACATCGTTATTTTGAAGTGCCAGCTGTGATTTTACCATACCTTTTAAATTATCCCAATTTTTTGACAATAGCTCAGAACATTTTGAGTACCATGGTTCTTTTGAAGCTTCAATTCCATTCTTTTCGCACTCTGCAAGAAATACACTGATTTCCTTCTCTGATAACTTACCATCTTTAACATTCTTATTATCAACTTCTGCTGCAATCTCTTTTGCCCTGCCAGTTAAAATATTGATGTCCAGTCCATCTGACATACGTTACCTCCTAAGATAACATCTTACTTGTTTCACAATATTTAACGGCATAATTTCGTGAAACTTTAGGATTTTGAACAAATTCTTTACAATACGTTACAATAAAAAGACCTCCTGATTTTGGAGGTCTTTTTTACTAAAAAGGTTTTGTCTGGTTCAACTTTGCTCTAAGTTCTCTAAATCGGGCGATATCTTCCTGAGTTTTAGGCGATTCTCTAAATAATGCCTGAGAAGTCGGGTGAACCATTCTTATTGAATCCATATGAATCTCTAAGAATTCATATCTTTTTGGAGGCTGGTTTGAATTTTTAGCATAAATTTCAACATTTGTGACTGCTAAAAACCTGCGGTTATTATCATTTAACAACTCTGTCAATTGCCTGTTTGCAGCAACTGTACTTGATACAAAAACAGTACCTTTTATATCATCTGTATCTGTTAAAATAATTACCTCTATCGGAATCATATCTTTATTTGGCATTTATTATCCTCTCTTATTATATATAAATTTTATAATAAATTTTACTTCCTGTCTAGTGTTTATGCTTCTTAACTCTAACACCTTCAACTTCGTGTACGTCTTCTGTAACAAGAAACGCCCTAGGATCAATTGTATGCACTAATTCTTTTAATCTAGGCATTTCAAACTTATTAACAACACAATAAGTCTGGATTTTTTCCTGACGTGAATATCCGCCAAGAGCTTTCATATAAGTTACGCTTACATCCAAATCTTTCATTATTGCATTACCAATCTCTTTATAATATTCAGAGAATATTCTTACAGACTTAGCCTTATCCAGACCTTCAAGCACTGAATCAATAACTTTTGAGGCAATATAATATGTCATAATCGAATACAGCGCTCTATCCCAACCGTACAAGAAGCCGGCACCCATATATATAAATAAATTTATAAACATTAAGAGTTCACCGACAGATATTATCTTTAACTTTTTAGAAAGGTTAATGGAAATCATTTCGGTTCCGTCAAGAGAAGCATTATTTCGCAATATAAGCCCTACACCAAAACCTAGTATAATTCCGCCAAATACAGTAGCTAGCAGTAAATCTTCTGTAGCCTGTCTGCCATGAAGAATAGTTGTTGCAATTGCAAGCATGCCGGTTGCAAAAAAGGTTTGTATTACAAACTTACGGCCAAGGTTTTTCAGGGCAAGAAGAATAAATGGTATATTTATGCAAAAAATCAGCAGACCTAAATTCCATTTGGTTATATAAGATACCATCATTGAAATACCAATTACACCGCCATCAATAATTTTATTAGGAAGCAGAAACATTTCCAAACCTACAGCAACTATAAAAGCACCAATCGTTATAAAAATTGCTTTTAAAATATATTCTCTAGCTATCTCTCCCTTTGTTTTCTTAATTTTCTCCGGTTTCTTTCTTCCAAAAAGCATTTAGTTTTTCCCTTTTAGTAAATCCAACAGACCTTTGTGCTTAACCTGCAAGTCTTCCTTAGGTTTGATGCCCAGAATTGACTCTAAATCAGTTTTCAAAGTCATTAAATCTTCATATTTTTTCAAAATTCCATCCATTGTAATAGAAACATCACCTGTTTCTTCGGAAACAACAAGGCATGCAGCGTCAGAAACTTCTGACATTCCAATAGCAGCCCTGTGTCTTGTACCATATTTCCAGCTCAATTTAGGATCTTCTGTTAGCGGAAGAAGCACACCTGCTGAATGGATTCTGCCGTTTTCTATAACCATAGCCCCGTCATGAAGAGGAGTATTCGGATGGAATATAGTTAAAATCAATTCTGTAGATATAATAGCATCCAGCTTTGTTCCTACATCTGAGTATATACCGGTATTCATTTCTTTTTGGAATACAATAAGTGCACCGGTTTTAGTTTTTGTCATATACTTTACAGCTTCGATAATTTCCTTGATAACATCGATTTCATTATCATCATTTTCTCTAAATGAGCCAGAAGTAAAAAAGGTTTTTCTAATAAATCCCGGCTGGCCTAAATAACCTAGCAGCCGTCTGAGCTCTGGCTGGAAAATGACAATCAGGCTCAAAGATATTAAAGTTACAAGAGATTTAAAAAATACCCCTATGATTCTTAAATCTATTAGGATTAGTATTTCACTAAAAATCCAGGCAAAAACAAGGAAAAATAAACCTTTTACTAATTTTTCAGATTGGGTATTTTTTATAAATTTTTGATAGAAAACAAGTAAAATAACGGCAATAAATGCTATTTCCAGAATATTAACCCAGCTCAAAGACCACTGAAGCGGACTTATAACATCCTGAATTAAAGAAATTAGCGCATCAATCATTGTTTTCTTAACCTATCGGGAATACTGTCTTTTGCTATGAGATTATCCAACGTCTCTCTATATACTATAATATCAGAATGTGAATTATTTACAAGTACCATTGCCGGTTTTTCTACACGATTATAGTTTGAGGCCATAGAATAGTTATAAGCACCAGTATTGAATACACAAATAAGATCACCAGCTGTGAGTTTTGGGAGAGAAATTTCATTAATCAAAATATCACCGCTTTCACAGTACCGGCCTGCTATAGTAACGGTTTCCATCTCTTTTTCTGCAAGATTATTTGCTTTTTGAGCAGTATACTCAGCCTGATACATACTTGGACGCGGGTTATCTGCCATACCACCATCGACAGCGACATATTTTCTACCGTTTGGGACCTCTTTAGAACTTCCGACCCTGTACAATGTTACTCCTGCTGTTGAAATAATACTTCGACCAGGCTCAATATAGATTGTAGGAATATTAACTGAATATTTGTTCATTGCACTGGTAACAGCTTCTGCAAGAGAAGAAATTGAAGGCGGTTGATCAGTATCAATGTACTTTACTCCTAAACCTCCGCCCATATTCATTTCATCAAGGTTCAAATTATATTTTTCATTGATTCTTGCGATTTCTTTAACCAGAATTTCTACTTCATCATAATATGATTTCAGTTCAAAAATCTGGGATCCTATATGAGCGTGTAAACCTCTCAGATTGAGGTTTTTATAGGTAGAGATTATTTTATTTACTATTTCATCAACCTGAGCAAGATCAAAGCCGAATTTTGAATCAATCTGCCCTGTTTGAATATAATCGTGGGTATGACATTCAATCCCCGGAGTAATTCTTAGTAAAATATCTGCTTTGACATCTTTAGCCTCTGCAATTTTATTTAATAATTCTGCTTCGTAAAAATTGTCGACTGAAAATCTTCCGACCTTACAATCAAGAGCTAGTTCAATTTCGCGGGAAGATTTGTTGTTTCCATTAAATAGCACTTTTGACATATCAACGCCGGCTTTATAAACAGTATAGATTTCTCCTGCTGATACTGTGTCAAACCCGAATCCTTCTTCATCCAGAATCCTTGCAATTGCAGATGTACAAAGAGCTTTGGATGCATACATCATTTTTATATTTTCGTAATCCTTAAACGCTTTTTTATATTCACGGCAAATACATCTAAGAGTTTCTTCATCAATAATATAGAGCGGAGTTCCATATTGCTCTGCAAGCTTTGTTAAGTCACAGCCGCCTATGTATAAATTATTTTTTTCTTCTGTTGTAATTGGTTTAATTAATTGATTTACACTAAAAATATTTCCACTCATAAAACCCTCTTCTTTATTGTCTTAAAAATAATCTTAACAAAACAGAAGATGTTTTACAATAATATTTTAGGGAGTTTTTATGCCGCCTCATCAGTGCAAACATATTTTGCGGATTTAGCAACGACACCGTAGCATACCATTGTTAAACGATTATTTAATGCAAGCATTGTCCTAAAATTATTTGCAGAACTATTCATTGCACTCATCATATCATCTGCTGATACTTTTGAAACCAATGAGCCTTCGTCATGATTGTCTACTTTTTCCTGTGCATACTTTTCTACTAATAATTTGTCAATAAAATCTCGTGCGCCAATTGCCATTGTTAAAACTCCTTTTACTCTCTTAAATATCTCTTATGTATATATAAAGTATTTAACTTTTAAAAAATTGACTTTATATTAAGTTTTGTTAAGTTCTTTTTAATAACCGGAGTTGTCACCGATTGTATCAACTGCTTCTACTTTAATATCAGTAATCAATTCTGAATAAGAGATTACAACAATTGTAGGGATGTGTCTTTCAAGAAGCTGGTAAAGAGGCAGACGAATTCTTGGAGAGCATAAAATTACCGGCTGTTGACCAATTGACTGATGTGCACGCATTAATGTCATTGCTGTGGATTCAATTAAATCCTGCACCTGCATTGGATTTAACAGGAACATAGTACCAAGTTCTGTTCTCTGACAGCTGTCATCCAGCGTTTTTTCCCATTCCGGAGAAAGTGTAAGAGCATACAGTACGTGATCTCTATCAACATTATTCAAGCAGATTTGACGGCCTAATGCTGCACGCAGACGTTCTGACAAAATATCAGGTTCTTTTGAAAATCTTGCATAGTCGCAAAGACGTTCAAATACAAAAATAATATCTTTAATGGAAACTTTTTCTCGAATAAGGTTTACAAAAATCTTTCTCAAGTCAGAGGTTGAAATTATTGCCGGAACAAGGTCATTAACAAGTGTAGGGTCTTGGGAACGAACAAGTTCCATAAGTTTTAATACGTCAGTTTTTGTCATGACTTCATCAACGTGTTTTCTTACACATTCCTGAAGGTGTGTAACAAGAACGTCTGTTGCATCAACAGCCGTAACATTTTTTGTAGCCTTTGCATCTTCCTGAGAAATCCAGTAAGCTTGAGTCTGGTATGTAGGATCAACCCCGACAATCGCATCTTCAGGAATTGTTTTCTTAACAGAATCCCATTGGTCAGCAATAACCATATATTTACCCGGATATACAAAACCAGAAGCAACAACGTTATTACGAATAGAAATAACATACTCGTTTGCCTCTAGTGCAGAAGAATCCATAATACGGATATTCGGAAGAATGTAGCCTAATTCATCAGTAACTCTCTGACGTAAAGCAGCTATTTTAGCAAGCAATTGACCTTCTTGATCCGGATCTGCAATAACCAGCAGCCCTGCACCGACCTGCAAGCTTAAAACATCAACCCCAAGTCTTTCGTACATCTTATTAGGGTTAACTAAGTCTTGCATATTTTGACGTACGCTTTCCAATTGTCCCAATTGAGATTGAACATCTGCATTGACTAATACAGAGAAGCCGGCAATTGCGAGAATAATTGTGAATAAAAGGAATGGCAGAAACGGCAGCCCCGTTATTGGACAGGTAACTGTGATTAAGCCGAGAAATAATGCCGCAAAAAACAGTGAGTATGGTTTTGACATAATCTGGTTAGTCAAATCACCGCCCAGAGAGTTATTACCGGCTGATGCACGTGTCATTACGATACCGGCTGCTATTGACATTAAAAGAGAAGGCAGCTGTGAAGCAAGACCATCACCGATTGTTAATACTGTATATTTGGTTACAGCGTCGCCTATTGGCATTTGGTTTACTAAACAACCTATAATCAAACCACCTACAATGTTAATTATAACAATGATGATACCAGCCATAGTATCACCTTTTACAAACTTCATGGAACCATCCATTGAACCAAAGAGGCTTGATTCTCTTTGTAAATCTTCACGTCTTTTTACTGCCTCTTCCGGTGATATCAAACCAGCGTTAAAATCGGCATCAATAGTCATTTGTTTCCCGGGCATAGCGTCTAACGCGAAACGCGCAGCAACTTCTGCAATACGTTCTGCACCTTTTGTAATTACCATAAACTGAACAACTGTGATAATAAGGAAGATAACACCGCCTACAATCATATTACCGCCGGTAACGAATGTTCCAAATGCATGAATTACTTCTCCGGCATCGCCTTTAGCCAGAATAAGACGCGTTGATGCAATTGATAGTACAAGACGAAACATAGTTCCAAGAAGAATAATTGAAGGAAATGCGGCAAGTTCAAGCGGCTTCTGTACGTATAAAGATATCATCAAAAGAACAATACCAAGCGTTATATTTAAGCTTATAGAAAAATTGATAACCCAATTTGGCATTTCGATAATGAGGATTAATATCAACGTCATTACGAACAATGCAAGAAAAATTTCACTTATTGGTTTGTTATTTCCGCCCTCTGCTGCCATTACATTCCTTCTAAAGCTTTTTTAATAATTTCCAGCTGCGTGTCAATTGAAGCATCCACTATACCATTATTCGTCTGAAAAACACATCCGCCTTCTTCAATTGACGGGTCTGCCACAATATTAATCTTTGCATCAATACCATACTGATAAGTAATATTAGGCAGAGTGTCTTTTATAAATTGAACCGCCTGAGGTTTTACCCTGATGTTTATTTTAGGCTCACTCTTAGAAACAGTTCTTAAAACATCAACAATAGTATTTATTAAAACCTGCGGGTCGGTTTCTACTTCTTTTTTAATAATTTTTTTAGCTATATCAACACTTATTTCCAATATATCAGGTGCAATATATTCAAAAACATCTTTTGCAGCATGCATAAATGCAGTAATATCTTTCCTAAATTCAGCCATATCTGCCTCTGCCTGTTCCAGCCCTTTCCGGTATCCTTCATCAAATGCAGATTTTTTAATGGTTTCGGCTTCTTCTTGAGCGCGCGACACAAGATTTCGGTCATCAATTCTCCTGTAACCGCGCCTTCTAGAGCCGCGCCTTCTCTCCTGACGTTGATTAAAATCAATATTTTCAATATCAAACAAGTCAATTTCGGGTTCTTTTGGAAGATTTACTACCGGCTCTGCTATTTCTTCCGCTTCTTCTTGCTGTTCTACTGGTAATTCTTTTTCTTCCGGTTCTATTTCAGCAGTTTCTACCGGCTTATTTTCAAAATCCGCCGGCTCTATTCTCCTCCTGACCTCCCTGTATTTTTGACTATTTTTCTTAATTATCATAATTCTTTTTTATATTATATACTATCCTCAATGTATTGTGCAACAATACCCGCAACCCTTAAAGGCAATCCGGAATACTCTCCGTCATAGGCCTGTGATATAAAGCGCTTTACGAGAGGACGTTCATTTTTAATAACTTTCTCAATTTTTTCTCTTGGAGTTGTTCTGTAAATACGAAGTAAATCGCCAAGTACATTTTCCTTCGTCAGTTTACGTTTTATTGGCAGGTAGTCTTTCATTTCTTTCAGACAATCTGAGATTAAATCTCCGTCAAGATGAGATTCTAAATCTGCCATATTCATATACTGAGATATTGCAAGAGAATCATTAGAGTCAAACTTATTGAGGATTGTTGTAACTTTATCTTGAGAAAGAATTTTTAGAACAAGAGCCAGAGTCATAAGCTTCATTTGCTTATTGCTAATACCTTGCGGAATTGATGCAAGCTGTTTTTCCTGCTTTCTTTTATTACGTTTTTCTTCACGGCGTTTCTCTGCTTCTCTCAAATTCTTTTCAGACTCTTCTGCCGCTGCCATCTGTCGCTTCTGCTGTTCTTCCTGCGCCTGTTTTGCCATTGCATCAATATTGGATTGGCTTTCTGCTCTATTTTTTATTTCTTCATCAATAACGCCTTTTTTCTGAAGTTCTTCTATACTTGAGTTATAGACCTTTATTACATGGTGTTCTACGGCCTGTAAAAGCTGATCTTGAGGAATTTTTCTTATAACAGCTTGTTTTGCAACTTCAAAGATAGTAAAAGCAATCTTCTGCATAATACCATCCCAGTATTGCGGAAGTATTCCGGAATGTATTAAGTCTATTGATTTATGGAAAGACCACTCTGCTATAATCTGGGTAATAAATACTGCTTGCTCAGCAGTTAAGTTCATCTGTGTATCATTATATAGAGCTTCGCCAGCAAGTAGTGTAAAGTTTCCAAGCGTTTTTACAATATATTCTTTTTCCCTATCCTCGAGTTCCGGAGGCACAAGCTCTTTTGCCTGCTCTGACATTGAGGCTGCAAACGCTTTATAATCAAACCCTTCTATTGGCATATTTCATTTCCTTTTATAGATATAATAATCCCTATTGTATTATAACTGTTTATTTGTTTATTAACCTCATATAAGTTAATGATTTTAAAAACTTTGTCAAAAGACACTTTGTGATAAAATATTTTTATGAAATATAAGTGGCTTAATCTAAAAAAGAATAGAGAAGTAATTATTTTTTTTAACGGCTGGGGTATGGACGAGAGTGTGATGAAACATTTAAACTATGGCAGTTATGATGTTTTGATGTTCTATGATTACAACACCCTTGATACTGATTTTGACTTTAAATCTTTAGAAAAATACGAAAAAAAATACCTTATTGCCTGGTCTATGGGCGTAATGACAGCATCGTTATTTGATATTAATTATGATAGAAAAATCGCGATAAATGGCACCTTAAAGCCAATAGATAACAATTACGGTATTCCTGAAAGAATTTATGATTTAACAATCCGGGGATTTAATGAAAAAGGCAGAGAACGTTTTATTAAGAGTATGTTTGGAGCTGAATGCACAACTCTGCCTGATATCAAAAGAGAGCTTGAAAATCAAAAAAGCGAACTTTCCGCTCTAAAAAATTATTCGGGCAATCAAAATTTTAAATATGACAAAGTAATTTTAAGCAGCAATGACAAAATTATTCCAACAAAAAATCAGTCTGCTTTCTGGAACATAGAGCCTAATTTAGAAGGAGGACACTCACCTTTCCTTCTCTTTAAAAGCTGGGAAGAACTCTTATGAATAAGAATTTAATACAGAAAAGATTTGCCAAAAACCTGAACACATATAATGATAATGCAAAAATTCAAAAAATCATGGCTGAAAAACTTGTATCACTATCAGCCAGAAAAGATTATGATAGTATACTAGAAATTGGCTGCGGCACAGGACTTTTAACAGAAAAAGTTCTTAAAAACTTTACTTTTAAGACTTATACTGCCAATGATATTGTAGCTGACTGTAAAGAATATATTGACAAACTATCTGACAGGATAAATTTTGTACATGCCGATATTGAAAAAATTATAAGAAACAGCACTCATAAATACGACTTGATTATCTCTAATGCAACATTTCAGTGGATTGAAAACTTTGAAGAATTTCTTTTATCGCTTTTATCCAAACTAAAACCAGGAGGTACATTATTATTCTCAACCTTCGGGCCTGAAAATTTTCGTGAAATATTTTATATCACAGGAAAAACATTGGCATACAAATCATGCGATGAATATAAATCAATACTTGATAACTTTAATCATTACATTGAAGAAGAAACACATGTTTTAGCCTTCAAATCTGCAAAGGATGTTTTAAAACATCTTAAATACACGGGAGTAAATGCACTTGATTCAAACAGCTGGACAAAAGCTGATATGCTTAAATTTGAGACAGGTTACAGCACAATTTGCTCTACCTCGCCAACACTAACATATAACCCTCTCTATATCAGAATAATAAAAAAATAAAATAGTACATCCGGTTAATATTCGTATAATAAGAAATATTATAGAATGTTGGTTAAGTGTAAAAAATACGTTTATTTATAAACGCTTATTGAGGTGTTATGGAAATTTTTGAAATAGCAGAGATGCTTGGAGCAAATATCAACTACGAGAGTTTATTACAAACATTTTTTAAAGATTATCCTGATGCAATATGGATTAAGGATAAGAATTTAAAACTATTAAGCGCAAATAGCGCCTTTTATGAGCACTTTAATAAATCTGCTGATTGCTGTAATTCTTCTGGTGAAATGCAGATATTGCAAGAGAAACGTACTGTTACATTTAGTATTCATTCTGAAAAGAAGAATCAAGTTTTAGCTGTTACAGCAATGCCGGTTCTCAATAATAATTCTGTTGAGTGTATTTTATACATTTCTAAAGATATTACAGAACAGGAAGAGCTAAAAGAAAGATTTTTTGTAAATAAATATCAATTAAATGCACTTTTAGAAAATATTCCTAAAATTATCTATATGCAGGACTTAAACGGTCAATATATCACCGGCACTAAACATTCAAAAGCATTCTTCAATGATGGATTTGACTATTTTCATAAAATACAGCTGGATTTCCAGAGTATTAATGCAACAAAAATGTGTGAAGACAAGTCTGTTATAGAAAATAATAAGCTCATAACATACGACAAAGAAATTGTTGACACTAGAGGTATTCCACACTGGTATACAATTTACAAAGCACCTATAAATGATTATCATAATAACGTTATCGGGATTCTGGTAATGGCTAAAAACATTGATGATGAAAAACATCTTCAGGCACAGCGAGAAACTTTTGTTGCTTCATTAGGACATGACCTTAAAAATCCTACACTAGCTCAAATAAGAGCAGTTGAATTACTGCTAAAAGGAGAATTTGGCTCTTTAACAGAAGAACAACAGGAAATTTTAGGAATGCTGCTAGACTCTTGCAAGTATATGAATGCAATGCTTAGTTCTCTTCTTGCAACTTACAGAAATGAAAGAGGTGTGGTAAAGCTTAATTATGAAGAAGTTTCTCTGACTGACCTTGCTGAAGACTGCATCAGTGAAATGATTTATATTGCTAAAGATAAAAATGTCACTATATCTATTGAGAAAAACTGTGATATTCCATTTGTTTACGGAGACAAAGTGCAGATTAAGCGTGTAATTATGAACCTTCTATCCAATGGCATAAAGTATGCATTCAAGGATACCGAAATAAAAATTAAAATATATAACGAAATTAATTTAACCTGTTTTAGTCTTGAAAACAGGAGTCCTTATATTCCGGCAGAAAAACGCGAAGCAATATTTGCCCAGTATGTTTCTTTTGCAGAAGCACATAAAGAGCTTGGTATAGGTTTAGGACTATATACATCTAAAAAGATTGTTAATGCTCATGCAGGCAGTATTTTTGTTGAAAGCTACGAGGACGAGCGAACAATATTCGGATTCAAAATTCCGAATGTTAAAGATTCTATATGCGCGGCCAAAACTGTTTCTTTTTAAGCTGTAACCTGAACTGACAGATTTTTGATAATTTCAAGCAGTTTATTTACCATCAAATCTTCGTATTTTTGAGCATTTTCTTTGCTGTCAGCTTCAAACCTCAATGTAAATACAGGTTCAGTATTGCTTTGTCTTATGAGGGCAAATCCCTTTTCAAACACAATACGCATACCGTCAATTGTAATAATATCTTTTATATTAGTCCCGAAGAAATCAGGATTTTCTGCAATTACTTTCTGGAACCCTTCTAAAGTTTGCGCTTTCAAAGAATTCGGACAAGGCAGGCGAACTTCACTTGATGAGTACATAGATTTGAAAGGTTCAAGCATATCAGTTATTTTAAAGTTCGGATTTTCTTTTTTCTTTCTTGCAACAATTTGAATAATTCTGCATCCTGCATAAACAGCATCATCAAATCCGTAATAATGATCTTTAAAGAATGTATGGCCGCTCATTTCACCTGCAAGAACAGCACCGGTTTCTCTCATTTTTGACTTAATATACCCGTGTCCTGTTTTGCACATAACAGCCACTCCGCCATTTTCATTAATAGTATCGTAAAGAACCTGTGAACATTTAACCTCAGAAACAATTACCGGCTTTATGCCTTTTGCATTATATTCTTTGATAACATCTTCCGCATAGATTAAAAGCAGTTTGTCACCTGTCATAGAGTTGCCGTCAGAGTCAATAACCCCGATTCTGTCACTGTCACCGTCAAATGCAATACCTAAATCGGCTTTATTTGCAACAACAGCTTTTTTAATATCCGTAAGAGTTTTTTCATCACTAGGGTTTGGATGGTGGTGCGGAAATCTTCCGTCAGGCATTGAATAAAGTTCAATCACTTCACACCCGAGAGCCCTATATAACTTAGGAGCAACAACACCTCCCGTTGCATTGGCACTATCCACTACAACCTTTATACCTTCTCCTATTCTACCGAACTTTTTAGTCATCTCTTCAATATAATCAGGTATAATGTCATATTCATTAAGAATTCCAAAAGCTACAGGCGGAATAGCAAGTTTATATTCTTCCATTGTAAGATCTTTAACAACCTTAATTTGTTCTTCATTCAAAGACTGTTTTGCATAAGTCATTTTCATTCCATTATACTGGCTTGGATTGTGGCTTGCTGTAATAATCATTGCTCCTGTTACAGGCATATATTTTGTAATATATGGAGGAAGCCCTACAACCTCTGAATAATATCCGATAGGTGTCGGAGCAAGTCCCATGTCAACGACATTAGCACCGCAGGAACGAATTCCTTCTATCAGCGATTTTGAAAGAGACGGAGAATGAAGTCTTGCATCGCGGCAAACACTTATCCAGATTTCTGAAGGCTGTTTTTTAGTCTCCCTTACTAAAAATTGAACAAATCCTCGGCCTGTATAATAAAACAACTCCTCTGTAATATCATCGCCGTAAATTCCGCGTATATCATTTTTTCCAAAAGCCGACTCTTTTAGCATAACTCCTCCTTAAAATAACTATAGTATAATAATAACATGGATAAACATAAAAATTTAATTTTTATTCTACCGGCGTTGATTGGAACTTTTATATTTATTATTATTCCGATTTTTTGTTCTTTTGCACTAAGTTTTACAGAGTGGGATTTATTAAACGAGATTAAATTTGTTGGACTGGATAACTACAAAAGTATTTTATCAGAACCCGAATTTCTGCAAATTCTCTTAAACACTTTTATTTATGCTATCTCAACAACTATTTTTGCAGTAATCATCCCTTTATTGATTGCAGCTGCATTAAACACAAAAATCAGAGGCAGTGAAGTTTATAAGACAATCTACTTTCTTCCGTTTATAACTCCTGCTGTTGTTATAGCAATTGTCTGGTCCTGGATTTTTGACCCTAATATAGGAGCAATAAACTTACTTTTTAAGACACACCTAAAATGGCTTTTTGATACGCATCTTGCAATGCCGGTACTTATTTTTGTATCTGTATGGAAGCTGATAGGATACAATGTAGTTCTTTTTCTGACTGGATTTACGACAATAAATCAGAATCTATACGAGGCTGCAAAAATTGACGGAGCCGGAGTAAAAGAGACTTTCTGGGAAATTACAATACCGCTATTGAAACCGACAACGTACTTTGTAACACTGGTAACTGCAATTTCGTCTTTTCAGATTTTTGATTTAATCTATGTTATGACCTCCGGAGGCCCTGCAAATTCTACAAATGTAATAGTCTATTCCATATACAAATACGCGTTTGAATATTTTGACATTGGTAAGTCCTGCGCTTTAGCCTATATTCTGTTCGGGATAATTTTTGTTCTGGCACTTGCCCAAAAACAATTCCGCAATAACTAAGGATGTTGAATTTTCGTTAACAATTTGCAGTATTCATCCATTACGATATTTAAAAATACGCACATTTTTTGTAATTTTTTATATAGAAAATTAACCTTCTTCTTATCTATATTTGGATAAAATTCACTATTATTTTTAGCATCCAAAATACAATTTTGTAATACTGCAAACCTAAAAAAAGGATTTACTATTTTTTTTAAGATTTTATCAGACGCCTTGTACACATAGTCATCAAAACCATTTTTATCACAAGAACATTCTCTCAACTTTAAAACTTCTTTTTCACTAATATTGTCTAACAATTCTTTTATATCTTTTTTTACTTTTTGCTTTTTCATAAAATCACCTCGTTAATCTACTATAGAACAACATTTGTCATTATAAGCTATCGATATATTATCGTCAAGAGTATAAAATTAAACTATGGACGAACAAAAAATATTAGAGAATTTTGGAATAAATTTCAAACATTACAGAAACAAAGCAAAATTATCACAAGATGATGTTGCAGATATTACAGGATTTAGCAAATCTTACATAAGCAATGTAGAATGTGCAAAACATAACCTTTCTCTTGTGAATGCTGTTAAGTTCGCAAGTGTTGTTAATAAAACTATTGATGAAATGATAAAAGATTTGTAAACTTTATTTACCTATTTTAAAATTAGCGCTTTATCATCAAAGTAATTCAATTTCATTGCCTGTTTAACTTCTGCTAAAGTATTTGCAGCAACTTCTCTGGCCTTGCCGGTTCCATCAACAAGAATATCGTAGACTGCACCCATATCCTGTTCAAGCTCTTTTCTCTTAGCTCTTATTGGTTCGAGTTCTTCATTTACAATACTGTTTAAAAATCTTTTCACCTTAACATCGCCGAGCCCGCCTCTCTGGTAATGCTCTTTAACCTCGTCTAATGAAGCGTAATCATTCCAGTATTTTTCAAAGTGTTCCGGTTTGCAGAATGCATCCAGATAAGTAAATACAGTATTGCCTTCAATATGCCCCGGATCAGTAACCTTAAGATGAGTCGGATCTGTATACATACTCATAATCTTCTTCTGCACATCCTCTGCCGTATCAGAAAGATAAATACAATTACCAAGCGATTTGCTCATTTTAGCTTTTCCGTCAATGCCCGGAAGCCTCATACAAACTTGATTATCAGGAAGAAGAGCTTTTGGCTCAATTAAAACATCTTCGCCATAAATATGATTGAATTTTCTTACAATTTCTCTTGTCTGTTCTATCATCGGAAGCTGGTCTTCCCCGACAGGTACCGTATCTGCTTTAAAAGCTGTTATATCTGCTGCCTGACTAATCGGATAACATAAAAATCCGACAGGAATGCTTGATTTAAAATCTCTCATCTGAATTTCAGATTTTACAGTCGGATTAAGCTGCAATCTGGCAAGAGTTACCAGATTCATATAATAAAAAGTTAATTCGGTTAACTCCGTAACCATTGATTGAATAAATATTGTTGAAATATCAGGATTTAAACCGACTGACAAATAATCAAGAGCAACTTCCATAATATTTTGTCTTACTTTATCAGGATTATCAAAATTGTCTGTTAATGCCTGTGCATCAGCAATCATTATATAGATATTTTTATATTCTCCGAAATTCTGCAGCTCTACTCTGCGTTTCAAAGAGCCCACATAGTGTCCTAAATGCAGTCTGCCGGTTGGTCTATCACCTGTTAAAATTGTTTTTGCCATAAAAATATCTCTCCTTTAGTCTGTTTAACCATAATGGCGGCACTTTGTCAATAATCGCTTCATTTTATCAAATATTGCATGAAAAATTGTTTTGTACTTCGCACACTCTGGGTCAAGAAGATATAATTTACCCTCTTTAGACATCCCCAGCTGAAAAACGTCTCCGTCCAACAAATCATATGGTCTTAATCCGGCTGCCTTTATCATATCTTTCATAATCGAAACAAACCCTTCACTCAATCCGTGCTGAAAAAGCTTTTCTTCGACGTAATAATGAATTTTACCGGCTTTGCCATGTTTATAAATGGGAACATCAAAACTCTGCACAGGCCTGTTTAGCGGGAAATGATTTGTTTCTGTAAGTTTCAAAATATTGCCGTCAGAAGTTTCAAATACAACAGCAGATGAGCCTCTGCCCAGATATTTTGAAACTTTTATATTTGAAAGTTCTTCATTTTTACTCACATTTTTTAGAAAGATATCAAGACGCGATTCTGTTGCAGAGATTCTCTTATCAGATTTTTGACATTCTTGCAGTGCTCCTGTTAAAGTTAACGGTCTTTTATATACAACTTCATTAGTAATTTCCATATCTGTGTTAAAAGCCCTAAAAATTAAAAATTGCTATTTTTATTACACAATGTAAAGTTTAGACAAGTGATTTAGGAAATAAGTCCTGATAAGCATTAGGATTGTTCTCATCAGCGTACCGGCATTTTCTATACGAAATATTTTCTTTTATCCACGGGATTAATTTATCATAAACTTCTGAGGTCATTTTTGTAAACATTTCAGGCTCTATTAACGGCAGGGTATTTGTTATACGAAAATTTTCTTCAAGTTTTTCTCTAAGTACAGCTTCCGGCTTTTTATACTCGCGGCAATATTGTTTAAATAAACCCTCATTCAGCTCCCGCCTTTCTCTAACAATATTCTTCAAGCTCATAACAGGTTCGTCAGGAAAAATATCCCGACCGTCATTAAAACTTCTGTAAATTGCAAGCGCAACTTCCGGACTCTGCGGTAATTCTATTTCAATAAAATTTGATAAAATATCTTTATTTTCTGAAGTCATATTTAACGCAAAAGCCGTTTGCAGGAGCGGACGCATTACAGCTTGAAATCCTACCGGCCTAACTATATTTTTATTAATAACATGCATTAATGATTGATTAGCAATATACAATGTCGGTTTATATTCATTAAAATCCTGAACAGGGTAATATTTCCCGTCTTTACAAACTGTATAAGCAAAAAATAACGCAACTCTTACATCCTTTGTAACATCAAGATAATTGGTTGCAAATTCATAGTGCTGGGCAACCGCATCTAAATCAAATTCAAAAAAGTGCCCCATCACGCTTAGTCTTCTTAAGAGCATATAGTAAGGCGTCTGCTTAAATAAAAGCTTAAATTCCTCTCTTTTAATATATTCAACACAATGCATAACTTCATTATTAACAATATTCGGACGCAAATATCCCGGAAGCATTTGCTTATGGTTAAAATTCTGACCTCTGTATAAGCAGGGTTCTGCCTCGCGGCCAATAATAATTTTGGCACTGCCATCAAAATCCTGAACAAAAAAACCTTTTTTAGTAAAATCCTCTTTGCGGTAAAACATAAATTTTTGAGCCATACATTTAGTCATCATAATTGAAATTAAGTCACCGGCTGTATCAAAAGTCATAGGCGAAAGATCAAAGCCTTCCTCTTCCGGCACAATAATATAATAGTCTTTATTTTTTTTATAATTATAAAGATTTTGAACGAGAAATACTATACGTTTTAATATTGAAAACTTTTTAATTTCAGCCCTTCTGTAAGCATTCTTCCAATGTGCATAACCTAAAAAAGCATCTATTTCATTTTCAATCTCTTGAATATATCCCGCAATATTATCAACATCAATAAATTCCACCAATCTTTTTGGGGAATAATAAGCTACTATTTCCATTAATTTAAACGTCGCATAAATACACATATTAATAGTGAAAATTAATTTGGGGAATGTTTTATTCCTATGCTGTTCAAGCAAAATCAAAATCTGATTTAAATCTCCTTTAGACCAGCGAGTCAATTCTTGATTTACAAAGTTTATATACTTAAAAATATCTCTGTTATTGGAAATAAGCTTAAGCATTAAATCTACAATCATAGGTTCTTTTTTAATAGTAAATGCGTAGCTGCTCACATTAATATTTAAAGCCATTTCCGGAGGTGCCATTAAAGAAAAAACTTCTGAAATATTCTCAATATTTTTATTACACAAAAACTCATCAATAATAGAACACTTATTCCGAACCATTTGTTTTATATTTATAAGGTATTGGAAAAATTCATACATAGTTAACTGCAAAAAATTAAGCCCCTCTTTCTGCAAATTTTTTGTCTTCATTTTTTCTAAAACAAAATTTAGACCCAATAATGCAGCTCCGGTACAAAAAATCAGAATACTTGTACAAATATATTTTTGCATACCTCTAACAATTCTCCTATAAACTTTCCCGATATATTTGATAATTTCTTATATCTCTAAAATTCCAGTTTATCCCCCTCTTAACAATTTTTGCAGGATTACCAGCCAGAACAACATTCGGCTCTTCAAATTTCTTTGTAACAATACTACCCCATCCAATTATTGAATCATCTGAAATTTTAGTATTTTTGCCTATTTTTACGTCTTTTCCAATCCATACATGCCTGCCTATTTCAATTTTATCGCTAAAGTTAAGCGCATTGCCTTCCAGATCCGTAACTGTATGGACATCAGTACACCAAATATCTATTCCCCACGAAATCATGCAATCATCCCCGATAGAAATAGATGTATCACTATCCTGTAAAAACAATCTGGCACCGCAAACAATAATATTATCGCCAATATCAATAGAACAATTATCAGCATCTCTTTTTACCCCAGGCGTAAGCGTATCCTCCGGCGGATTTCCTATATTTATAGTCAAACCGGTCAATCCGATTGTATCATTTACCGGATAAAAAATCTTACCGAGATTTATAGTGTTGCAGCTTCCGTATACTGCAATTAACAAGCCTTTCTGGGTTTTAAATTTTTCCAGATTTTCTACTTTAAGCCTTACGGTATTATTCTCTCCATGAAGCTGTATAAAACTTATATTTTCAGCCTCAACCTCTGTTTTGTCAGGTAATTCTAATATAATCTTATTTGTCATAATCTTAACCTCCACAAAAATTATATTTCCTGAGAGTTACTATCAGTCAAGTATTACAATTAAAATAAACTTAATTGTTCTGATTTGTCTTTTTCCTTATAAACTTTCTCAAACTTACTTAAATTCAATAAGTCATCTTTTATTTTTTCCAGAAATGGTGAAATTTCTAAATTTCTATAAGCACCAAGCCACATTCGTTTTTCTGAATGCGTAAGGTATAAGCGGTCTTCTGCTCTTGTCATACCAACATATAAAAGGCGCCGCTCCTCCTCAATTTCATCAGGAGTTTTTGCTCTATATAACGGTAATATTTCATTCTCCAGACCGGCAATAAAAACGCATTTAAACTCAAGCCCTTTAGAAGCATGCAGCGACATTAATGTAATTCTGTCCGCACGCTTGTCTAGTATATCTGCCTCCGTTAAGAATGATATCTTGTGAATGAAATCATTCTTATCATTACTTTCTTTTGCAAGTTTAAGAAGATAATTCAGAATATACCTGTCAATCTTCTCGCCAAGAATTTCTATTTGCTCAGAAACGGGCTGCAAATCATTAAGTTTCTTGAGTATCTCTTTTATATCTTTTCTTTCGCACAATAAATCATTTGATAATTTAACAAAAGGCATTCCGGATCTTTTCAAAGCTTCTGATATTGGAGGAAGCTGTGAGGATGTTCTATATAAAATTGCAAAATCTGAGAACGAATAATCTTCATTTTCTCCGCCGCTTCTTGCTGAATCTATGGAGAAGAAACTATGCCCTCCTATTAAACTCTCAATAGTGCTTGTAATATATTCTGCTTCTGCCTTATCTGTAGGCGCTGAATGTATCGTAATCTTTTCGTGCGGTTTATCAAATGCTGATACAATATTAAAACAATTAATCATCTGGTTAGACGCACTAACAATACTATTTGTAGAACGGTAATTATTTTTTAGATTTACAATTTTTGTATCTGGATAATCTTCTGTAAAAGAGTTAAAGAACTTAGCATCTCCTCCTCTAAAGCCGTATATAGCTTGATTAGGGTCGCCAATTACAAAAATATTACCATCCGACGGCACCAGCATTCTGATTAACCTGTATTGATTTTCATCAATATCCTGATATTCATCTACGGATACATACCTGAATTTTTCACGATACCTGCAAAGAAGCTCCGGATTTTCTTCAAAAAGCTCAAGTGTAAGAGTAATCAAATCATCAAAGCTTAATGCATCCTCGTCCATTGTTAAAGCTTTTTCCTCGTCTGACATAACCCTTATTTCTCTGTCCAGATTTTCCCTAAGAATACTAAAACAAAGAGAATGGAATGTATGAAGATTTATTTTATCAGAAGCCTCTCCCAACAATTTTGAGAGTCTGCTTCTCATTTCTTCAGCTGCTCTTCTTGTAAAAGTTATACCTAAAATATTTTCAGGCATAATCCCCTTATTATTTATTAAATAAGCAATTCTGTGTGTTAAAACGGTAGTTTTACCTGACCCGGGGCCCGCAGCGATTAAAAGTTGATTTGAATTTTCTGTTACCGCAGCCTCCTGATATTCATCCAGTCCCTTTTTCTTAGGCTGTTTTTCAACAACAGGAGTTTTTTCAATAGCTGCTTCCGCGGGCTTAGGAATATCAATATTAAGCTTTAGGTTTACAAACTTTTTTTTTACAAGTTCACCATCTTCAAAAAGTCTTATAATTCCATATTCACCATCATACCCCGCCTGCTTAATAACTTTTCCTGTTCTAAGACGCGATACAGCTTCGCCTAAAAGCGTAGAACTCCTTTTAAGTTCATCAACAGGTACTTCTCTAAGAATTGATAATTCCGACCCGAATTTAGAGGTAAGACGCTCATACTCAGCAGAAACACTCTTAGAAGCAGTTCCAACGCCTAAAATTTCAGCAAGAATTTCCTGCAAAGGTACAAGACTAAAAGTTTGTCCTGCCGTTGCAGGCGGTGTAATTATTTCTTTGCGGTCAGAAAGCTCGTTCACTCTGTAAGAAACCCCTATTGTAAGAGGTTTTCCGCAGACCGGACAAATTCCATTTAATGCTTTTGTTTCTTCCGGCGTCAAACAGACATTACACTTTCTATGTCCGTCCTCGTGGTACTTTCCTTCTTCCGGAAAAAATTCAACAGTTCCGCAATAGCCATCACCCGTTTTTAAAGCATTCATGATTGAATAATAATCAGGTTCCTTAGTAAAAACAGTAGCTTCTCTTGCAAGTTTTGAAGGAGAATGGGCATCTGAATTAGAAACTAGTCTGAATTTATCCAATTTTGAAACATGCCAGTTCATTTCCGGATCAGAAGAAAGGCCCGTTTCTACTGCAAAAATATGTTCTGCAAGGTCGCCATAACAATCTTCTATCGAATCAAATCCTGATTTAGAGCCTAAAACAGAAAACCATGGAGTCCAAATATGAGCGGGAATGATATATGAGTTCTCACCGGCTTCAAGAACTGTTTCCAGAAGGTCTCTTGAATCAAGTCCTAAAATAGGTCTTCCATCAGATTTTATATTTCCAATCGTTTCAAGTTTCTGTCGAAAATTTTCTGCTGCTTGTAAATCAGGAACAAAACAAACATGATGCACCTTTCTTGTCTTATCCCATTTTTTATAAATCGTAGAGATTTCAACACTCAAAATAAATTTTACAGGTTCGGTTCCTTGAAAAATTTCTTTTTCGATTTCCGGTTTAAGTCTAAAAGTTCCATTTTCTGAAGGTACAAGCTTCTCTTTTATTTCATTAAACCAGGCCGGATGTGTAAAATCTCCGGTAGAAATCAGACTAAGTCCTTTCTTTTTAGCCCAGAATGCAAGTTCTTCTAAATTACAGCTCTTACTAGTAGCACGCGAGTATTTTGAATGTATGTGTAAATCTGTATAATAAAGCATTGTGATAGATCTCCCTGTACAATTTATTATACCAGATAAATAATATTTATATTTATTTTAATTAATAATAAGTTCTGTACTGATGACTTATTAAATTTTATTGGTAATTGCTATCAATTGCTTGTTCTCGCATAATACACTATACCTGAATAAAATTAAATTCAAATATTCAACAAGCTGAACTAAGTTTTCAAGCTCTAAGTTTTTTGCCGCCCGAGTATCAAAATGTAGAAAATAAATCCAAATCTAATTTCAGTGCAGTAAAATGTGCTGTTTTTACTAAAAAAGTGACTTTTAGAGATTTTCTAAAAGTCACTTTTTAAATTGGTTGCGGGAGCTGGATTTGAACCAACGACCTTCGGGTTATGAGCCCGACGAGC
>ERZ780166.32-NODE-32-length-130515-cov-12.222467_pt1 | contig 130515 bp, 113 predicted proteins | sample MGYA00511366_ERZ780166 | MGnify/ENA primary metagenome ERZ780166 (study PRJEB29588, sample SAMEA2162231) | human gut metagenome | biome: human gut; feature: human-associated habitat; material: faeces | place: Denmark | collected 2008/2010 ...
TTCACTTATACTGGGAAGATAACACCTATTTTTGAGGGTGGTGTTTTTCTATTTTTTTATATATTTTTTTAAATTATTTATGGCAGCATGGTAACTTTCTCGAATAGTTTTATCATTAAGTTTCTTTTCACTTGCAATTTGTCGCAAAGATTTACCATTATAAAAATATTCAATAATTGTTTCTTTTTCTCGTTTAGGAAGCCTTTTAATTGCATGTTCAATTTCATATTTTTTTTCATTAAAAATAAGTTTGTCTAAAATATCCATAGAGTTATCTGACAATTCATAGGGTCCTTTTTTTAAAGTACTATCAATGGAAATAGTATTCTTAATGTAAGTACGATTTCTTTTTTTAAATTTATCGAATTCATTATTTAAATTCTTAATTACTTCCTCTTCTTTTTTATTTTTTGGTTCTATTAATATAAATGAACGAGCAGTTAATTGATACTTTATTTTTTTCATTCAACAATCCTCTTTTCTAAATAATCCCCTCTACACTAACTGGGAAGATAAGCTTGTCATTTGAGGGGGTGTAAAATGAAAAAAATAAAAAAAGACGAGCTTACAAAGATTCATAAAATCTTTTACGCCCGTCTTGCGGTTCTTGATTAAAATTAGTTAACCTTTTCATTTATAATTTGATATGTATTATCTGGCAAGAATGTAATAATGGTTTTAAATCCTTTTTTTATTATTTCTACAGTTTTCTTGTTTTTATCAACAAAACATACTGTCTTACCATCAATATTTTTAATTTTATCCACTTTTTCCCTCCTTTCTAGAAAATATACCTTTGTCGAATAAACATAAATCTTGTAAAAACTTTATTCAAAGATTATAATTAACATAGAATTAATTATGTTTTTTCCCTTTTTTAGCTTTTACAGTCTAAATTATAAGTCTTTTTTTAATTGAGCCGGGATAAAACGGGATGAAAAACGAGATAGGTGAGTATAAATGAAATTTTGTGATTACTTTAAAATGATTATAGGGATGAAGCATGAAGCAACAAATGCTGATTTTTTACGTGCTATAACTGAAAATTTTATAAGAGACCCTTATAAAAATGAATTGTATTTAGATATTGATTTTAACCCAATCGAAAAATATTACGACAATGATGAAACATTAAAAAGCATTTGTAATGGTAATACAAACATGAATAAAGCTTGTACTGCAGAATTATACAGTTTATATGATAAAGAAAAATTAATCGGCTTCTTTTCAAACAGAGAATATAACTTTGAGCCTTATAAAGAGCTTATCATTGCAAATGGATTTAAAATAGAAATTATTGATGGAGATGAGGATATATTAGCAACTATGGCCGACTTACTTGCCAAGATTTTTCATGATATATCCGAAGGCAAAAAAGAATCATTTCCACCACTTCAAAAATTAAATATGAAGGTTCTAGAAAATGATGCATTTAAACAAGCATATATTAAAGAAAATTGCATATTCATTGAAGGTCAATGTATACATTTACCATTTACTGTTAACGAGATAAAAGATAATGAAGAATTACCTTATGTTAAAGAATTATTAAAAGTTTACAGTGAAAAAATTGGTGTTAAAATTAATTCAATCAATGATTTGAATCAATATAAAGATTGCATGTTTCACTTTAATAGACAACGAAGGTCATATTTTAGCGCTGAAGCCATCAAACGTTCCGTAAGAGATTTATTCGCTGATGGTCAGGATAATTTTAAATTAATTCAAGACGAAATGTTTTCTGCTGTTGAAGAAATATATTTTAATGTTGACACAAAAGATGGTTATACAAGGCTTTCTAATGTTTTGAATATGGCATTAAAAGCAAATTTAAATAGTACCATTTTATTAAATATTAGAGGACTTATTACGGCTGAGGAAAGAAAAGGAATATGTCACATCTTAGTAAATGATGGTGTTATTCATTCATGGGTGGAGGTCATATATGACTAATAATTACAATCAAAGAAATGAAATTGCTTTAAGAATACTACTTCTTCTTTCTATAATTGATGAACCCAAAACTGTCGATGTTATTGCAACGTTTGATCTAATTATTACATATGGTAAATATTTTCAATTATCCAATTCTAATCTTCATGGAGAAAATCCTTATTATCTAGCTGAACTTACCTCACGAAGAATTTTAATTAATAATGCTATAAAATTTCTTGTTAGAAATAACTTTATTCAAATCTATACAACCAATAATGGCTTTTCATATAAGATTAATAAAAAAGGGATTTCTTATGTTAACAAGGCTAATTCTAGTTATAGTAAAGAATATAAGATGGTTGTTCAAAATTTAAAAAAATATTTAAAAGATTATACTGATGAACAAATAGTTGAAAAGGTAAGCCTTATGAGGAGAAAGTGAGGTAAATAAAATGAGTAATGTATTTATAAAAAGCGTTATAGCAAAAGGTCAAAATAAACGCGATTCAATTGTTGAATTTTCACAAAATTTATCTATAATATATGGAGCATCAAATACTGGAAAAACATATATATTTAAGATTATCAATTATCTTTTTGGTTCAAGCAAACTTGACGTCAAATCAAATACTGGTTACACAATTTTTTCTATGACTATATCTTTTGATAATAAAGATATAATATTTTCAAGAAAACTTAATAGTTCACGTATTGATGTAGTAAGTTATCATCATTTAATAAAAAGTGGCACTTATTCTACTGATTTAGAGTCTGACTATCCAATTAATAAAGTATATTTATCCTTGCTTGGAATCAATGAAGATTTTAGAGTACCATTCAATAAAAATTGTGAAATGAAACGTTTTACATTTAGGTCTTTTCTTCACTTACTTATGATAAATGAAACCCAAATTGAACGTCCTACATCTATAATATTACCAAAAGAAACTACTTTAAAAACTTACTTCCTATCTGAATTATTATTTATACTTAATGAGCAAGACTTTTCATGCTACGATCCTGAAGAAAAAGATAGCATCAAAAGAGCAAAAAAATCAGCACTTAAAGAATATATATCTAATAAAATAAAAGATATTGAAAATAAAATTAATCAAATAAAACAAAATAATAGCATTTTAAAAGAAGATATCGATATTTGTGAAAGCATAAATCAGCTTACTTGTGAGTTGAATATTATTCAAAGCAAAATTGAAGAATCAATTACAAATGGGAAAAAAATACTAGATTCAATTAATTCAACAAATGAATCTCTTGCTGAATGTGATATTTTATTAAATAGATATACAGCTTTAGAATCACAATACTTATCAGATATTAAACGATTGTCTTTTATTGTTGAAAGTGAATCTATTTTAAGCAACAATTCTACAAACAATATATGCCCATTCTGTAATAATCATTTTGAAGAACAAATCCCACCTAATAATCTCGAATCTATAAATAAAGAAATTATCAGAATTAAAAATCAGCTTAATGATTTGATAGCTGCTAAAAAAGATGTTCTTACTGAAAAAAATAATTCATTATTAAGCATTAAAAAATATAACGAATCATATAAAAAGTTAGAATATATAACTAAACATTCATTAAAGAAACAAGAAAATGAAATCAAAAGTAAAATTAATACTCTTCAAGAATATATAAAATTAACTTCAGAGCTTAATTCAATGATGTCAATAACTGCTTCTTGGAATGAAGATTTAATTAATCTTGACAAGAAAGTAGCACATAAAACCATCTATAAACCTATAGAATTATTTCCTTCATCCTTTGAAAATGAATTGTCGACTATAATTAAAGATATACTTAAAAGTTGCAATTTGCCTAAATATGAAACAGCTCGTTTTAATCTTAAATCATTTGATATTGAAATTAATAATGATCAAAAAAATGCCAATGGTAAAGGATTTACAGCATTTTATAATACCGTTTTAGTATTAGCGTTTCGAAAATATCTTTATGATAAAGCTAATATAAAACCATTCTTCTTTATTATTGATACACCTCTTTTAGGTCTAGATGTTGGTCAAGCAGAATTTAGCAACAATAACATTAGGACTGGCATTTATCAATATTTCATTAATTCAATTGAGCAAGGACAATTAATTATTTTTGATAATGAAAAAGATATGCCAAAACTTAATTTTACTAATAAAAAAATTAAAACAATTTACTTTTCGCATATTAAAGATAACACTACAAGATATGGTTTCTTATTAGATTATGAAGATTAAAAAAGGATAAAGCATTCTATAATTTTATAGATTAGCTTAATATCCTTTTCTTTTATATATAATTTAATTTTTTTTAATATCCATATTTAATTTTATTTTTCTTAAGAAAATATACGGATACAATTACACCTAATATTTCAGCAGCTACCACTGCAAGCCAAATTCCATCCTTAAAAATTAAAGGAATACTAAAAATCATCGCAACCTGTAAAACAAAGCTTCTTAAAAATGATATTATACCACTTACAAAGCCATTATTAAGTCCTGTAAAGAAACTTGATGAAATTATATTAATACCTGAAAAGATAAAGTTAATTGAATATAATCTTAAAGCTAAGGGAGTTAAGCTTGTAAGCTCCTTATTATACGATACAAAAATCAAAGTGAATAGCTTAAATAACAATATTAAACATAAAATAGAAGCCTATTAAACTGACTATTTCATGCAAAATACATTACAATACTCAAAAATAGCACCGTTCCAGCGGTGCTTTTTCTATTCTCCAATAAGAAAAAAGAAGGATTTTTTCTTCCTCCTTCTTTTTACATCCAGGCTGCACCTACCAATATTACTAATATAAACAATACTAGAATAAATGCGAATCCGCCACCATTTTGGTTAACTCCGCCATTATTTCCTTGGCAACAAGTATTTGACAAAATATCACCTCGATATATTTTATGCAAGGTTTACTATTTTGGTTATTTACTTTGTTAAAGTTATAACACGCACAAAATCATCAAATACTTTCGTTTGACTATTATAACGTTTAATTTTAAAGGTTAATTTATCACCAATTTGTGCGAATGATAAAACCTTTGATATATCAGAGTTGTGGATAATTTCCTCGTCATTACAAGAAATAATAATATCACCAGCCTCAATTAGACCATCAACATTATTCTTTTTAGAATCAACATTTAAAACAACACAATATACTCTTTCTAAATCAGGCACCTTAATTTTACTATAAATTTCACTTGGATACATTTGTGCTTGTAAATCATTTAAGCTTTTATGATACTCTGTAACAGTTATACCTATTGTTGTTCTTTTAACCTCGCCAGAAGTCTTCATTTGATTATAAGATTTCATTACATATTCCATTTTTAAAGCAGAAGACATTCCTTGAATATATTCTTTTTCCTTTAAATCCGAATCAATTTTAGACGTAAATATGCCTAGTAACGCTCCATTTTGATTATAAAAGCCACAACCATAGCTTGATGAATTAAGACTTGCATCACTTGCAAGATAAATGCTATCAATCCTTGATAAATAGCCTTTTGTAATACTATTTAATGGTATTTCATTTTTACTTTGTGAAAGTGGAGTTGAAACAGTATATATTGCTTCACCTTTTAGATATTCGTATTCTATTGTTGGAAGTGAAAAATCAATTGAATCGCCACTAAACTCAAGTAATGATAAATTGTTCTTTGTGTCAAGACCTATTATTTTTGCATCAACTGTTTTTGAATTTTCATATATAACAACATTAGCATTAATACTTCCTAAATCACTTGAACTTAAACCATAATATTTATTATTAGTATATTCAATAACTGTACCAGAATATGTTCCAGTTTCTTCATTTTTGACTGCAAAACTTGATTTTAGACCTTTATCATAATCGATAGATTCTTCACTTTTATCCTGGTAAATAATATTAATTTCATTTTGATTACTAGACAAATTACAGCTTGCAAGAAAAATAGTAGGTAATAATATAAAAGATAAAATTTTCTTTTTCATATAGATCCACCCTATTCTAATCCATAAGTTTTTATAAAGTTTTTTACTTCATTTAAGCTTATAGCATAGCCCATACCTTCAACTACAATTCCACTGCTTGACAAAGTTGTTTTCTCAAAATTAATACCAATTAAATCACCCTTAATATTAAATAGCGCCCCTCCGCTATTGCCTGAATTTATTGCAGCATCATGTTGAATAACCTCTACTGTTGAGGTTGTATTAAGTACTGTATCAAAGCTTAGGGAATATAAACTACGAGATGCAACACCAACCGTAACTGTATTAAAATTAGTTAAACCCAAAGGACAACCAATCGCAATAACTGTTTCGCCAGGATTTATAACAATCCCATTATCTGTAATTTTTGATACACCAACGTTATATTTTTCAGCCGCTTCAAAACTTATACACGCAAGATCCTTATTTTGATTAACCGCCTCAATTGTAGCGTCAATATAGGTTTTGCCATTAATATAAGCTTCTACCTTACCAATAACACGATTACCAGAAATAGCGTTAGATACAACATGATAATTAGTTAAAGCATAATACTTAAGTCCTTCATTTTTAAATACAACACCTGAGCCTGTTGAAGCTGATGAAGAGTCACTTGAATAAACACCAATACAAGATGCCTCAACATTACTAACAACATCAGATACAGAATTATTAACAATATAAATATCAGGATTAGATGCCACGGGATTAGAACTTGTTTTGTTTAGGATAGAACAACTCCCAAGTGTTAAAGCAACTCCCCCTAAGCATAAAAGTATACTAAATTTTTTCATTTGAAACCTCCAAATTAAAAGCTCTATATGCATTATTATATGTTATTTTTTCAATTTCTAAAATAGACATTTCTCTTATTTTAGCTATTTCTTCAATCGTATAAATAATATATGCACTTTCATTACGTTTACCTCTAAAAGGATGAGGCGTAATGTATGGGCAATCAGTTTCAACTAGCATATAATTTAAATCAATATTAGCACATACTCTTTTAATTTCTTTTGAATTTTTGAATGTAATAGCTCCCCCTATTGCAATATAAAAGCCCATTTTAATAAATTCTCGTGCCATTTCAAGTGAACCTGAATAGCAATGCAAAATACAATTTAATTTATGTGCATAAGGTTTTAATATTTCAAGCGTATCTGCCCATGCATCTCTTGTATGAATAATAACCGACAAATTTCTTTTAAGTGCAATTTCCATTTGAAGTTTAAATAATGGTATTTGATATTCCCTTAGAGGACCATCATCATAATGATAATCAAGTCCAATTTCACCTAATGCATTAACCTTGTGGCTATCTAAAAATGCTTCTAAAAGTTCTATATCCTTAAGATAATTAGGACTAGCTTGATCAGGATGAATACCAGCACTACAATAATAATTAGAATTTTTTTGTGCTAAATCATAAGCTTGTTGGTTCCCTATATGAGAATAACCCACTAGCATAAGCTTTATATTAAGTTCATCACATCTTTTTAGGCATTCTTCACGATCATTATCAAATTCCCCGCTAAAAAGGTGACTATGAGTATCAAAAATCATATTATCACATTCCTTGTGACTATTATATCATAAAACAAAAAAAAGAGAGCCGAAGCTCTCTAATTTTTTTAAATTATTCAATAACCTCAGTAACTGAACCAGCACCTACAGTATGTCCACCTTCACGAATAGAGAACTTAGTTCCTTGTTCGATAGCAATTGGGTGAATTAATTCAACTGTCATTACTGTGTTGTCTCCTGGCATTACCATTTCTGTACCTGGTTCAAGAGTAATTGTACCAGTAACATCTGTTGTACGGAAATAGAATTGAGGACGGTAGTTAGAGAAGAATGCTGTATGACGTCCACCTTCTTCTTTGCTTAGTACGTATACTTGAGCTTTGAACTTGTGATGAGGATGTACTGAACCTGGTTTAGCTAATACTTGACCACGTTGTACTTGAGTACGATCGATACCACGAAGAAGAACACCAACATTATCTCCTGCTTCAGCGAAATCAAGAAGCTTACGGAACATTTCAAGACCAGTAACTACTGAAGAAATAGTATCCTTAATACCAACGATTTCAACTGTATCGTTTAATTTAACCATACCACGCTCAACACGTCCAGTAGCAACTGTACCACGACCAGTAATTGTGAATACGTCTTCAACTGGCATTAAGAATGGCTTATCATTATCACGAACTGGTGTAGGAATATATGAATCTACAGCGTCCATTAATTCTTCAATCTTAGCAACCCACTTTGGATCTCCATTTAAAGCACCAAGAGCTGAACCACGGATGAATGGAATTTCATCACCTGGGAAGTCATACTCGTTAAGTAATTCACGAATATCCATTTCAACTAAGTCAATGAACTCTTCATCATCAACCATATCGCACTTATTTAAGAATACAACGATTTTTGGAACTCCTACTTGACGAGAAAGAAGGATGTGCTCACGAGTTTGAGGCATTGCACCATCAGTTGCAGCTACTACTAGAATAGCACCATCCATTTGTGCAGCACCAGTAATCATGTTCTTTACATAGTCGGCATGTCCTGGGCAGTCTACGTGTGCATAGTGACGCTTTTCAGTTTCATACTCAACGTGTGCAGTATTAATTGTAATACCACGCTCTCTCTCTTCTGGAGCAGCGTCGATATTAGCATAGTCTTTCTTTTCAGCAAGACCCTTAGCAGCTAGAACTGAAGTAATTGCAGCTGTTAAAGTAGTTTTACCATGGTCGATGTGACCAATTGTACCAATGTTAACATGTGGTTTTGAACGATCAAATTTTTGTTTTGCCATAATATATGGTCCTCCTAATTATTTTTTTTACTTTCCTGGTTATTTTCATAACCATTATACTGATATTTTACCCCATTTCTGGGGCAAAATCAAGTATATTATAATTCAATTACTTATTAAGAACGTGCCTTAACAATTTCTTCTTGAACATTTCTAGGACATGGTTCATAAGTATGCATTTGCATCATAAATGTTCCACGACCTTGAGTATTTGAACGAAGTGCAGTAGCGTATCCTGACATTTCAGCTAGTGGAACATATGCACGGATATTTAATCCATTTCCACGACGCTCTTGTGACTCAAGACGTCCACGACGAGAAGTTAAGTCACCGATAACGTTACCAACATAATCTTCTGGAACGATAACATCTACATCCATAATAGGCTCAAGAAGGATTGGCTTACACTTTTCCTTAGTTGCCTTTAATGCCATAGATGCAGCAATCTTGAAGGCAGCTTCTGATGAGTCGACTTCATGGTATGATCCATCAAATAATGTACACTTAACGTCTATTACTGGGTAACCAGCAATGATACCATTAGGCATAGCCTCTTGAAGACCCTTATCAACAACTGGAATATATTCACGAGGAACTGTACCACCAACAACAGCATCTACGAATTCATAGCCCTTACCAGGATTTGGTTCGAACTTAATCCATACGTGTCCATATTGTCCACGACCACCTGATTGGTGAATAAACTTACCTTCAACCTCAGCAGCTTGAGAAATAGTCTCACGATATGAAACTTGAGGAGCACCAACGTTTGCAACAACGTTAAATTCTCTCTTCATACGGTCAACGATGATATCAAGGTGAAGCTCACCCATACCAGCGATAATTGTTTGACCAGTTTCTTGATCTGTATATGTTCTGAATGTAGGATCTTCTTCTGCAAGCTTTAATAAAGCTGTAGTCATCTTTTCTTGGTCAGCCTTAGTCTTTGGCTCAACAGCAACAGAGATAACTGGCTCTGGGAATACCATTTGTTCAAGAATAATTTCATTCTTTTCAGCACATAAAGTATTACCAGTTGTAGTGTTCTTAAATCCGATTGCAGCAGCGATATCACCAGCGAAAACCTCAGAGATTTCCTTACGGTGATTAGCATGCATTTGCATGATACGTCCTAAACGCTCTTTAACGTGCTTAGTTGTATTTACAATATAAGAACCTGATGTAATATGACCTGCATATACACGGAAGAATGTTAATCTACCAACGAATGGGTCAGTCATAACCTTAAATGCTAAAGCTGTGAATGGCTCATCATCAGAAGGTTGAATATCAATTTCATTACCTTCTTCATCGTATCCCTTAACAGCTCCGATATCAATTGGAGATGGCAAGTAATCGATTACAGCATCAAGCATAAGCTTAACGCACATATTTTTGTATGCAGAACCACATAAAACTGGGAAGAACTCAGCCTTTAATACTTCCTTACGGATAGCAGCCTTGATTTGATCAATAGCAGGTTCTTCTCCTTCAAGTAATTGCATCATGATTTCATCATCGAACTCAGCGATTGTTTCAAGTAATTCATGACGCTTTAACGCTGCGATTTCAGCTAAATCAGCTGGAATTTCAATTTCTTTATAGTTTTCTTCTGGACCACCATCGAATTCATAAGCCTTCATAGTGATTAGATCGATAGCTCCGCGGAATGAATCCTCAGAACCAATAGGCCATTGAATTGCAGCAGCCTTTGCTCCTAAACGGTCATGGATAGTACCAACAGAGTATGCAAAATCAGCACCTGTCTTATCCATCTTATTAACGAATACGATACGAGGTACATTGTACTCTGATGCTTGACGCCAAACTGTTTCAGTTTGAGGTTCAACACCTGCTTGACCATCTAGAACTGTTACGGCACCATCAAGTACACGAAGTGAACGAGAAACCTCAACTGTGAAGTCTACGTGTCCTGGTGTATCGATAATGTTTAAACGATATCCCTTCCAATAAGCTGTTGTTGCAGCAGAAGTAATAGTGATACCACGCTCTTTTTCCTGCTCCATCCAGTCCATTTGTGAAGCACCTTCATGTGTTTCACCAATATCATGAATAACTTTTGTATGGAATAAGATACGTTCAGTTGTAGTTGTCTTACCAGCATCAATGTGGGCCATGATACCAATATTACGATATGTATCTAGTGAATGTTCTCTAGCCATAATTTAAACTCCTTTTATAAATTAGAAACGATAGTGAGCAAATGCCTTATTTGCTTCAGCCATCTTATGAGTATCTTCGCGCTTCTTAACAGCAGCACCAGTTCCATTAGCTGCGTCCATAATTTCCTTAGCTAACTTCTCTTCCATAGTCTTTTCATTTCTCTTACGAGCATATGTGACTAACCATCTTAAACCTAAAGTTTCCTTTCTTTCAGGTCTAACTTCTACTGGAACTTGGTAGTTTTGTCCACCAATACGACGGCTCTTAACTTCAACAACTGGCATAATGTTATTCATAGCAGTGTTAAATACTTCAAGAGCATCTTGACCAGTTACTTCCTTAACACGGTTTAAAGCACCGTAAACAATGCTTTGAGCAGTACCCTTCTTACCGTCTAACATAACTGTGTTCATAACACGAGTTACAAGCTTAGAACCATAAATTGGATCTGCAAGCACTTCTCTTTTAGCGATATGTCCCTTACGAGGCATGGCGATTCCTCCTTTTCAAATTAAGATTTTTATAAATTAATTGTGTTTTAAGAAGATATTACTTCTTTGCTTTTGGTCTCTTAGCACCATACTTAGAACGAGATTGTAAACGATTTGCAACTCCTGTAGTATCTAGTGCACCACGAATGATATGGTAACGTACACCTGGAAGGTCCTTAACACGACCACCACGAATAAGAACTGTACTGTGCTCTTGTAAAGAGTGTCCAATTCCTGGAATGTATGCTGTTACCTCCATTCCATTTGATAAACGAACTCTGGCATATTTTCTTAAAGCTGAGTTTGGCTTCTTAGGTGTCATAGTTGTAACACGAGTACAAACTCCACGCTTTTGAGGTGCGTTTACCTTAGTATAACGCTTTTGAAGAGTATTGAAAGATACACCTAGGCTTGGAGCCTTTGATTTTGTAGTCTTATCTTGTCTTCCTTTACGTACTAATTGAGCAATTGTTGGCATTGTAATTTCTCCTTTCTATCACACGATATGATTATTTGTTATTACAAAATTTATTCCATTTAATACATAAAATTAAATGTCACAATTTTTCACAGCAGTCACATTATACAAGTTCATTTTTAAGTTGTCAACAAGAAAATGTAAAAAAAAATCAAAAAATATTGTTTTTTAACAAACACCCGGATATGTGTGCATAAAATATGGCTTGTTAACGTGTTTTTTTCATAAAACTTCATTTTTTATTCTTCCCTTATTTACCATCCATATACATACAAAATAATTAATATCCTATACCCCGAATAATATTTTAAAATAATAGGTTTATTTTATACTTATAAAAAATTATTCTTTATTTTTAAATTTGAATGTGCTATTATTTATTTGCATGTTCCTATAGCTCAGCTGGATAGAGCGTTCCCCTCCTAAGGGAAAGGCCGGAGGTTCGAATCCTCTTGGGAACGCCACTAAAAAAATAAGCTCTTCATTATGAGGAGCTTTTTTGTTATTTACATTATTCAAATAAATCATCAATAGTATACAACTGATAATTATTTTTTTCTTTTATATCATAACCACGTTTAGAAAAGAAACCATAATTTACAGGATTTAAATTAGTTTTAGATATTTGACTTATTTCTTCTTTAATCATTTCATCATTTATCTTAATATTTGTATATTTACATTCATAAAAAATAAAACCATCCTTTGTTTGACCTACCACATCAAATTGTCCATTCTTTTTTCTTTAGGATTATCATACCAATAGGTTCCTATATCAAGCAACATTAGATTTAGTTTTGATTCTCTATTTTTTCTTATTAAAAATTCTTTACAAATCATCTCAAACACATTTGGTACAAAATGATTTTCAAAGTCATCCTTAATAAACGTATCATAAAATACATCATCATCTAATATATTATGCGTCGATTCATTCTTATATATATAGTTATAATAAAATCTTAAACTTAAATCCTTTATTCTATATCCACTTTTCCTTTTATTGCTTTTATCATTAATTGGACAAATATATTCTACAAGATCCATTTTAATCAATTTTTGAATTATATTATTCAAAGTTGTTGACGTTTCAATTTGTGATTTAGAAAGAATATCTGAACAATGAAATGCACCATTTGCGATAGTATCAAAAACAATATCAGCATTATTAATCCTTCTTAATTCCGTTTTTAAATATGTTTCCACAAAATCCTTCAATCCTGAAAATGTTCCACTTATTAATCTTATTATATTTTCTTTAACTGTTTGCCTCTCATCAATTTGAATATTATAATATTGCCCCCCACAAAAAACAGAATATAATCTTATTTTATCATCAGATGAAAACGATGAATAAAACTTTGAAGAATCATAATAATCAATTTGTTTAAGTAAAATAGATAAATCAAATCTTCTATATAATGGGCTATTATGTTCTAAAACTTCTTCCATAATTGAAATACTACCAATTAAAATTAATTTGAGTTTTGAAATTTCTTTATATTTATCAATTAAAGCTTGTAACTTCGAATCACAGCCATCTATTTGTCCACGTATATAAGGATATTTATCAATAACTAAACAAATTTCCTTATTTATAGATGCTTCAAAAACAAATTCTATTGCATCAAAAAAAGTACTAAAAAATAAATGACTAAATCCTAATGCTTTTTCTATTAGAATAGTAATTAAACTAGTGTTATCATAGTCATTCGATTCCTTACATTGATATATTATATTATTCAAATCAGCTTTTTTAACACAATGTTTAACAAGCTCTGTCTTTTAACCTCCTGGGTCCATAAATTACTGCGCAGCCACATTTAGGATTTTCTAATAAATACATCAATGATTTAATTTCTTTTTCTCTTCCTATAAACATAAATAATCCCATCCTACCATTACAATATAAAATAATAACTATACTTATAGTATATCATCATATTATAATTTTTTAGCTTTTTTTGTAATTCATAGCTTACAAAGTCGTAAATTACAAAATATTGATATGAATTAATTATCTTTTTTATCATTTAAAGTTCTATAATTAAGAGCCATTGCCATTAAACTATCCCTTTCATTCTTAATTTTATCATCAATAACTAAATCTAATAAATAATCTAGGACTTCACCTATTTTTTTACCTTTATAACCTAGTTTTATAATATCATAGCCGTTAACCTTCAAATCAGAAAGTTTTAAGCACTGTTTTTCTTCTTTTATCTCATTAATAATGTTTTTAACTTTTTCAATATCAATTAATTCGTATTTTGTATGATCTAATTTATCAGCGTTAATTAATTCTAGAAGCATATAAAATAATTCTTCCTTTTGATTAGGAGTATGTGAAAAATTTTTTATGATACTTTTCTTAGTTAGATTAATTGTTGAATCATGAAATTTGATTAAATATACTATTTTAGAAATTTCCGAATTTGAAAACTTAAGTCTTTTTAAAATATTTGTGGCAATTATAGCACTTTCTTCAGGATGTCCATAAAAATGACCAACACCATTTACATCAATAGAAAAACAATTTGGCTTTCCTATATCGTGAAGTAATGCAGCCATCCTTAAAAGTGCAAATTCTTCTAAATTATTGTTAATTTTTATATTTCTACATACATTTATAATATGCTCATAAAGTGTATTTTCATGGTAAGGATTATTTTGATTAAACTTATAAGAGCATTTAAGTTCTGGAATTATCACAAATATAATGTCATAGTATTTTTCAAGAATTTTATAAACATCCTTACCTTCAAGAATTTCTTCAAGCTCATGCTTAATTCTTTCTGCTGATACATTTTTAAGTAAATCCTTATATTTTAAAATAGCATCATTTGTCTTTTTTTCTATTTCAAAGCCAAGCTTAGATGCAAATCTTAATACTCTAAGAATCCTAAGAGGAGCCTCTTTAATCCTTAATTCAGGATCATTTGCTCTTATAATTTTATTATTTATATCATCTATCCCTCCTGTAATATCAATTATCTCATTAGAATAAGCTAGTGCATTAATAGTTAAATCACGATGTTTTAGATCCACCTCAATAGTTGGGGTCTCCTCATCATTATGTTTGAATGTTGTAATTTCTACATTATCACCTTTAATATGAAGTGTAATTGTGTTATGCTTCTCACCATTATTATTAACAATATTATACTTGCTAAATAATTTTTTAAGTGTAATTGTATCACAATTTGTGCTAATATCATAATCATTAACCTTAAGACCTAATAATATATCTCTTATACAACCACCAACAAAGTAGCATTCATAACCATTTTCAAGTAATTTTTCCTGAATTTTTTTAATATATTTAGGTACCTTTAATTCTATCTTCATTTTCTTGCCTCTTTATATAGCATTAATACCAAATCATTAAACTTATTGTCGTCTATTTTATCTGGTAGAGTTGTTTCTTTCTTAAGATCTTCACACTTAGTACTTAAACTAGCAAGTAGTTGATAAAATTCATCTTTAATCCTACCATCTTCTTCTCTATACTTGCCATTTCTAATATCCATTAACAAATCATGCTCTTTACGATAAGTATGAACCGTTTTATCGTCAAGAATTTCATTACACATTAAATAAAGCCTAATCAGATGCATCATATGCTTATTTAGGTGGATATCATCCTTTTTATGATTTCTATGGGATACAGTATTGTTATAGTCTCTTAAAACATTAGTCATTTCCTCAATCATACCTCTAAGCTTTGCTAAAGGATAACTTTCAATTCTAAAATCAACTAATATTTCCTCCTTATCTCCCGCCTGCCAAGCTCCCACGTAGGTTTTTATTGCATCAGGTGGAAGCTTATACTTTGTTTCAAATGACTTTGCCGCATTGATGACACTACGATTAATATGAACCATTGTATCATAATGTGGTATTGTATCTCTTGCTAGGGCATTTTCTAATCTATTTAATTGTGCATTAGCATAGCCTCCAAAGGAATAAGCTGCTCTTTTAGTTAAAAATAAATCACGATTTTCCAGAAGCTTTTTCCCAACTGGTGAGACATAAAAATAATGTTCAGGCTTAGCATAAAGCATCTCAATAATATTAGGATTACACTCCCTTGCAAGCTTCAAAAATTTCTTTAAAGAATATATAACTGTATCCGTTTTAGTATCAACATATTACTCAAAATCGGTTAAGCCTAAGCTATCTGTTTCTCTTTCTAAAACTACTCCTCTAATATCTAAATCGGAACCTAGAATATTAGTACCATAGGCATAGCTTCCGCCTACTGTTAAAAATAAGATTCGCCCCTTGAGTAAAGAATTACTTCTTAAAAAATCATATTCTTTTGATTCTAATATGCTTTTAATATCCATAAAATCACCTTCGTCCATAACTTTATATTATTAATCTTTCTAGATTTATTATAGCATATTAAATTATAATAAAATATTTTTAAATACTTATTGAAGAAATAATGAAAAAAGAATAGAATTAAAAAAGTAATGAAGGTGGTACTCATATGAAAAAAATAAATATTCTTTTAATAAGCTTTATTCTAATTTTTGCATTGTCATCATGTAATCAAATTTCTATATCACATAATGATTTGAATACTTATGAACAAGAAATAACAAAAGAGGATACTAATTATATTGATAATCCGGATCAAGGTTTTTATAGTCCTGTATGTATTCAAGTGGTGGATAATTTTAAGGACAAGGACTATGTCATAAATAATAAGACAAGATTATATCATCTAAGAATGGATTTAAGTACCTTTTCTTCTAAATATAATAATGATATAGATAAAAAGCTTGGTGATACTGATCTAGAAAACATTGATAAAATGCTTGCTAAATATCTAGCCAAAGAAAAAAATGTAATTATTAGATTTGCCTATGATCATAATTATGAAGGAAAAAAAGATCAAGAGCCATCACTTTCAATGATGGAAGAGCATATTAAGCAGCTTTCTCCAATTCTAAACAAATATGAAAATTGTATTACGGCAATTGAAGCAGGGATGATTGGGCCTTGGGGTGAAATGCATTCAAGTGCTTGTGCTAACAAAGAAACAATAAATGCTATTATTGATACTTACCTAAAAAATGTCACTAACATTCCTATTTTAGTCAGAACTCCTAAAATGATTTATAATTATCTAGGAATAACAATGGCTGATACATCAAGCTATGTAATAAAGGATGATAGTATTAGCTACCGCTTAGGATTATTTAATGATGGCTACCTTGGCTCAGATAGTGACCTTGGTACTTATACTAATCGTGAGCTTGAAACCAAATGGTTAGCCAATCAAACTAATCATCTTCCCTATGGTGGTGAGGTTGTAATTCCAAATTCAGCATTACATGATATTGATAAATGTCTTCCCGAGATGAAGCTAATGCACCTTTCTTATTTAAATCAAGCTTGGAATGATGAAGTAATTAAAAAATGGAAAAATACAAGCTATGATAAATTTTGTGGTAATGATAAGGATTTTTATGGGGTAAGTGCCTATGATTATATTAATGCTCATTTAGGCTATCGTTTTGTTTTAAAAAAATCAACTTTATCTTATAATGATACTTCTGATATTCACATAAATCTTGAAATTGAAAATAAAGGCTTTGGTAATTTATTAAGAAATAAAAAGATTGAAGTTTATGTTTTTTATAATGATACAACCCTTGAAAAATATGATACAAAGCTTAAAACTAATAAATTAGAAAATCTATCTCTTACTATTCCTAATACTGGAAAAAAAGGAAAAATATATTTAAGCATTAAAAACGATAATGATAGTTATCCTTTAAGGCTTGCAAATGAAAATATTTATGATGAAAATTTAAAAGCTAATTTAATTGGAACAATTTAAGAAAAAAAGGTCACGCTATATATACATTTGTGACCTTTTTTTGATTCATGTATTTAGTTCTTCTTTTTCCATTTAGCATAAATTGTAATATCTTCTTTGGAAATAAGCTTATCTACCTTTTTAGTGAATTTTTTATCATAATACCAGCCTTCAAATTCAAATGATGAATCGCTTAAATTAGGAAGCTTAACTAGTCTATTTTCCTTGACATAAAGCTTATTAAGGATATTATCATAATCGCTAACTAGTGATATTTCTTTATATTCACTATAATTTGTTTCATAGGGAGGTGTAATTTTACCAAAGCCTAAACAATTTGTAGCTGACCAAAGCTCGCCCGTCTTAGCATTTACTCTTAAACAAACACTTGAACCTCCACCATACACGTCATTTTTTATAATTGAGGTTGTTGTATTAGTTGTAAGACAGTTAAATGTTTGTCCCATATCACAAGATCTAAATACATTACTATCAGACTGATAGCCATTAGATGAACCACCAATATAAACAATTTCGGGATGAGATTTATCTACTGCAACGCTATATACACGTCTTGCATAATATAAATCCCCGTAAATATTAAATTCATCAGGACCTGGCATTGATTCATCTTGCATCGCAACCGGAATATTACCTGATAGTTCCTTAACATTAGTTCCATTTTCAGATACAACAAATAAAGCACACCACTGAGCTGCAATATATAATCTATCATTAGTATCATCATAAGACAAATCTGATAAATAAAGTCCATCCTTAGCATAAGGGTTTAAAGATAATGATTCAACGTAGGTTTGCCAGGTTTTGCCATCATCAATTGATGTTACTACTCTTGAAGTATTATCATCAATTCCAAAAAGTTTACCATTTGATGAACAATCATATACGCCTGTTACTCCCATCATCTTCTGCCACGTTAGGCCAAAATCAGTACTTCTTAAATTACCACAAAACAAGATATTAGCATTATATGGAGCTTGATAGCTTATATAATTACTTTGAGCTGTTAATCTACCATTTTTTCCACTATCAAGCTTATAATTATCATCATTACGATGATTTACAATCGTTTTTCCTCCATCATAGCTAATACTTAAATATCTATCGCCACTCCAAGATTTAGCCACTGCACCATATACTACATTCTCACTTGCAGCATATCCTGCATAAACATATGCATTCCAAGCCTCTCCTTCTGACTTTGACAAATTAATATATTTCCAGGTATTACCTCCATCAACAGTTAAAGCTCCTGCATAATCTTGAGAAGCAAAAAACATAATATCCGGGTTATTAACATTAAAATTAAACTTCCCCCCAATCATTACACCATTAATTCCATTTGAATTATAATGAAATGTGTGACCGCCATCAGTTGATGCACTAACAATATCATTATTAAAATTAATAATATAATTTTCATTAGTTGGTGACCAATAATAATCAGTAGCTCTATTTCCTAAAGGAAAAAATTCATTTGTCTTAGTATAGGTTGCAATATGCCATGTTGCACCACCATCTTCTGTATAAAGTGTACCGTTAGAATAATCCTTCCATGATAAATAACCATTCTTATAGCTTATAAGCATTTTTTGACTATTAGTGGGACATACTTTCAAGGTTAAAAGCTCATGAGATAAGCCTTCATAATGATATTCATTTTTTGTATCTCCTCCACTCTTGACAAAAAAAGGTTGCCAAGATGGATCAGTTATTAAATCTACATTGTTTGTGTTAAATGATACCATTTTAATTAATTTATCATTATATTTATAAATAGTGGCCGCTTTAACAAGCTTATTATTCTCACATAAATTATCGGTTAATATATATAAATCATCCTGATAAAAATCAAGACCAGTTACCTTAGCATCTAAAATTTTGTTGAATGTTATACCTTTATCCTTACTCTCATAAAGGCCATCTAGTTTGCCAACATATACATATCCTTTAGGTGAAACCTTAACAATTCCATCCGATAGTTCATTATTTAGAAGATACCAAGATAGTCCACCATCATCTGAAGCGTAAAGTCCTTCTGTTTCTTCTGTTAAATCGCCCTTTGATGAATCTCTTTCATAAAGTAAAGATGTATAAACACGACGTGAACCATTTAAGCTCTCATCATAGCTTGAAGGATCAAAAGCTAATGATTCAATTGTATCACGAGCGCCTCTTACTGGAAAATGAAAATTAAATTTCCAAGATGTGCCATAATTATCACTACTATAAATTCCCGTCGTATAACTACTACGATTTCCATTAACGCCTAAAGCTAAAAGCTTACTATTATTATTTGGATCAACTGCAAAATCACTTGCACCTAAGGCCAAAAAATCCGTCATACACTTTTCAAATGTAGCACCATAATCCCTAGAACGATATATTCCTCCGACATCCGTTCCATAATATATGTACTGTCCGGTTGAATCTCCTTCTAGTGTTAATGGCCATTGACAACCTTCACCACCAATATTTTGATTAGCCTGTGCTTGATTTCTAATCGAAATTTCTTTCCAGTAGCTTATTCCAGATTCATTTTCATCATCAATGCCTTTAACATCTTGATATTCTACAGCATGATTTTGAATATTAGCAGACGATATATTATTATTTGAGAAATTACTTTCTATATTAGATGAAATCTTACAACTTATAATACTACTTAAAAATACAGTTATTAACATTCCATTTATAAAGGCCTTTATTTTCATAGCAACACGCTCCATATTGATTATACACGTTTAATTAACATTTTACAAAAAAAAGACAACTCAGCTTTTGCTAGCCAAGTTGCCATTAAATTAAGCTAAATAGCTATAATTTATTTCACTATTTATAGTTTTATTATCTAAACTATAGGAAATATTAATTTTAGTAATTTTAAAATCGGATATATTCATTTCAATTGAAACATCAGTACTTGAACTTACAGACTCATCTTGAAAATAATCCTTAGCATTTTGGGCTTTAACCTTCAAAGAAACATTTGTCGTAGAAATTGATTTAGATGAGAAATAGCTATCATCTAGTTTTCCACTAAATAATGTGTCAACATCAAGATTTTCAAATGTTTTAACATCTGTAGTTTTTGTAAGCTTAAACTCTGAATCCAAATTATAGTAATATGTTACACTAGATCCTTTTTTAGTTGAAGTATCCTCAATACTTATGGTTCTTTCAACTCGGTAAACAGTTGTATTTCCATCCTTAACTATTGAATCAGATTTAACAAGATATGTATTATCAACAGAATATTTTATAACATTATTAAGGTCTGATAGATTTTCAAGAGATGTAGGCTTTTTCACATTTCCTGTTGAACCACTCGTTGTAGGATGAGTAGTTTCCGTTTCAGATGTTTTATTACCAGAACATGAAGCAAATAAAGCCACTAAAAGAACTGCTAAAAAGATTAATTTATATGGTTTAATTCTCATTTTCAATTCCTCCTAGTAAAACTTCTTAACTAAACATACTCCAGCAACTGTAATTACTGAAATTAATGATAAAACAGTAATTGCAGCTGCACCAGTATAATTATATGTACTATTTAAAACACCATTTACACTATTTATTGCAGGCTTTAATGTTTCAAGATAAGCATTATATGAAGCCATTAAAGCATTATACTTAGTCAAATCAAGAATATTTCTTTCTGCTAACTTAAGTTTATTAAGTCTTTCAGCGAATGCTTGAAGTTCTCCTAAACGATCAATTGTAAATGATGTATTAAGTGAATCAATTTCAGCTTGTAAAGCTTTAACCTCTAAAGAAGCAGTCTTATATTTAATTTCTCGTATTTCCTTTTGAGCCTTTATAAGACTATTCTCCATATTCTTTAGTTCTTCTTCTGTATAACCAAATCTAGTTAAATCAGTTGAAATATTATTATATGCAAGACCACAATTTGAAATTAATGAATCATCCTCAAGAGAAAGAATATTTTTATTCATTATCTTTTCAATTAATTCAAGATATTTTACAGCATTGCTGTCCATAGCTTGGTAATCACTTCTTGTAGCATTTTCTACGCCACCGAAATAAACCTCAAATAAAATTGAATCATATCCTGAAATTTCATCATTCTTAGGTAAAACCATTTTGATTGGATTATTACGGCCAATTGCATCAATAAAATTAGCATAATAAAGTTCAGTACCAAAGGCATTGTAATATTTATGAATAATTGCATAGCCTGGATCTTCTTCTGTTAATAAATTTTGACCTGGAGTCTTTGAAGAAGAACGGTCAAGAATAGCAGTATAATAAGCTTCCATTGAAGGAGCATTAACTGATCTAAATTCTACTTGCTCAAGTTTAGAAAGTCCATAGAAACCGTATGCCCCTATAACTCTTAAAGAATCTGGAAGGACAATATTTTTTATATTTTTATTAGCATTACCAGCAAATATATCAATCATATGAGTACCTTCAAGAACTGTTAAAGTTTCAATATTAAGTGCCGCAGGAACACTAACTAACATTAGTTTCTTTGGTGTTAAATATGTATAAAGAATACCATTATCAACATAAGCATAATCATTAATCTTACCTGTATTCTTAGTAGCACCAGTATCATCAACATAATTAATTTCCTGAAGATCATTAGAATTATAGAATACTAATTGACCAATTTCAGCAATATTACTTGTTAAAGTAAATGATTTAAGTGCTGTTTGATAGAAAGCACCTTCAGCGATATTTTGAAGCTTTAAAGCATTAATTGCCTTAAGACCTGAGCCTTGGAATGCATATGAACCAACTGTTTTTAAACTTGGAGTTTCTAAAGAAACATTAAGACTACTATTTGCGAACGCTCCGTCTCCAATTTCTTCTACACTAGTTAATGAAATATTATCAAGCTTTAACGTATTTGCAAATGCTCCTTCTTTAATAAGCTTAACATTTTCAAGGTTAATATTTGTAAGCGAACTACAACCTGCAAAAGCGTATGAGCTAACCTCAACCACACTTTGAGGAAGGCTAACATTTGTAAGTGATGTACATGCAGCAAAGGCATAATCAGAAATATTTGTAATTCCTTTTGGTATAACTATACCTGTCAACTTATTAGCATAAGCAAAAGCATAGGCACCAATTGATGTTAACGTACTAGGTAATTCAATCTCAGTAAATTGAGGGGCCATAGCTCCATCAGTAAGCTTTGTAAATGCATGATCAGCAATTGTCTTAACATTTGGAATACTAATCTTTGTAATTCCATAGCAATTAGCAAAAGCATAGGCACCAATATGTTCAACATTTTCAAGATTTGCAAAGACAATTTTACCACAGCCTGAGAATGCATAATCACCAACAGTACCAACTAACTTACTTAAATCAATTGCCTCTAGTGAATAACAATTAGCAAAAGCATAGGCACCAATGGTTACAGTTGCTGCATCTGGCATTATAACTCTTGCCAATGTTGAAATTTCATTGAAGGCATAATCACCAACTTTAGTATTATCGCCAAGCTTAATACTCTTAATTCTCGCTTGTGCAAAAGCATATGAACCAATATTTGTATCACTACCAAGAATAAGGTCAATTCCAACACCTGAACCAATTTGTTCAAATGAATGAGAACCAATTGATTTAATATTTTCAATATTATTTAAAGTTATTAATTTTGTACATAGAGCGAAGGCATAATCTGAAATTACTAGGTTACTTGGGAATGTAACTTCTTCTAGATTCACACAATTAGCAAAGGCATATGATCCTAGCTTAATTCCTTCAGGTAAAACTAATGTGTTAATAGAAGTTATACCTGAAAATGCTCCTTGACCAATCTCTTCAACATTTGTAGGGATTGTATAATCACCATATAAAGCTGCTGGTGCTGCAAGAATAATCTTATTTCCTTCTAATAATAAATTTCCATTAGTTTGATAACTTGCATTATCACTTGCTACATCAAAAGTAGAAACGTTTGTCCCCTTTAAGAAATCAGCACTTAGATTTTTTAAATATGTATTTTTTTGGAATTTTACTTCTTCAAGCTTTATATTTCCAGATAATACGCCATCTTGAACATTGACAATACTATTTGGTAAAGTAACACTCAAAAGATTTACATTATTTGCCATAGCATTTTGATTCAAATATTCAACAGAACCATTAACTATAATAGACTCAAGTTTAGGATTATTTGCGAAAGCATAATCACCAATTGTAACAACATTACCATTTACAACAATTGATTTTAATTCTGCACAATTAGCAAAAGCACGAGCTGGGATTTGCGTTGAATTGATAGCCGCAGTTGTTAAACCAGAATTATAGAACATTTCTTCTCCAAGTCTTGTTTGACCCTTTGAATCAGTTACGTAACTAGTTAAATTTGTACAGTTTTTAAATACACCACTACCTGAGTTTCTTAATTTAGAAATATCAACTGTTGTTAGACCTGTACAGCCTAAGAATGCTTCATTACCAATTGCGTAGCACGTAGATAAATCAAGACTTTTAAGTTTAGTACAATTAGCAAAAGCATGTGCACCAATAACTTCTACATCCTTAAGATTAATATTAGCAAGACTTGAAGATGCAGCCTTACCATCAGATGTTATAGCATTTGTATTGTATGAAAATGCATATTCTCTTACATACCTAATTGTTGAAGGTAATGTAACGGTTTCAAGAGCTGTACAATTATAAAATGCGTACTTCTTTATATCCTCTACACCTTCAGGAATTGTTACAGACTTAATAGTTGAGTTTGTACCTGGTGTCTTATTATAATCATCATCGTCATCAGGATTTTGAATTGTTCTGTCTGTTGTATAAAGTGCAAACGCATACTCACCAATATAAAGAATTCCCTTATCATCAGGAATTACTACATCGCCACCTAAACCTTTATAGGCTGTAAGTGTTCTACCTTCAATTACGAACTCACTCATTACCGTAATTTTAATTGAAGCACTTATTGTAGAATTATTTTTCTTTAAAGAGATATAAGCAGTTCCTTCCTTTAAAGCTTTGATATTTCCATCTTCATCTACCGTAGCAACCTTTGTATTAGTAGATGACCATGTTGCATTAGATATATCAGCATACCAAGGGTCTAAGTAAGCATGTAGTTTAACTGATTCGCCTGGATACATTTCAAGGCCTGATAGACTTGAAACATATACTCTATCGCCAGTTGAGCCTATTTTACTTGATTCACCAGCGAGTGCATATGCATTTGTTGTATCAAAATAATCAAATGCTATCTTGTTAATTTCGGCATCGCCTGTATAATTAGAACGCTTAGCTGACTTATTGCTACTAGCATTTAACACCTGAATACGAATTGTAGCAGTTTTTCCTGTCACCTTATCAGTACAAGTAATATTTACTGCACCACGCTTATAAGGAATTACAATACCATTATTAACATCAGCTATTGATGTGTTTGATGATGACCAAGTTAAATATTTGAAATATGATTTATCAACTTCTGTTGTTGATGCTAAATACTTAGTTAAATCTAATTCAGTATTTACATTTGCAGTTAAGCCATTAAGTGCCGTACCGTCTGTTTCACCATTTTCTCTAAATGATAATTCACCAGTTGTACCAGGAAGTTCAACAACATAAATGTTAGAATTTAAAGCATAATCATCAATATTAAATGAAATTGCATTATTTACAAGTGCATCTGATGATAATAAATCCATATAATCAGTAACTTCAATCTTAACAGTTGCATCTTCACCCTTATTTCCATATACAGGAATTGGATTTTCACTTAACGTTGTATAAGATGACTTAGATGTGAAAATTACTGGTGTAACAGCTTGTACATAATGATTATCATATACAGTTAATGTTACATAGTAACGGTCCTTCTTTAGCGTATCATCATATTCTTTTTCAAATGAAGCATTTTTAATGATTGGAGCTTCATCATCCATAGTGAAATTAAAGCTAAATGAATTACGAGCGTTTGTTTCAAGACCACCGTCACCATAATCAATTGTACCTAGCATATTAAATGTATATGTACGATTATTTTGAAGCCCTAGTGATTCAGCTGTTTGGCGAATATATTTATAATATGGCATAGCACTACCATTATAACCAAATGCCTTATGGCAGTTATAATCCGTAAAATCATAAACAACCTTACCTGTTACATCATCAGTTATTGTATAATGCATTGTCTTAGCATTACGAAGGCATCCTGCATAAATAGTACTAATTCCATCAATTGTACCAAAAGTAGATGAAATAGCAATATGATCTTCGCTTCCTGGAATTGCGTCATACTTTGATTCGTCCAATGTATAAATATAAGTACCAAGAGGCATAATATAATTATACATATAAGAACCATAAGGACGAGTTGCCCAGTAATCAGCTTGAATCTTATCCTCAGCATCAATATTTCCATTATGAGCTTCTGATTCTACTTCATAATATGTCTTATCAAATAATGGAGCTTCTGTCCAATCACCGTAGAAGGCAAGGAATGGAACATTTAAAGAAACCTCAGAATCACTTGCAACAGCTTTGGCAAAGCCTTCAACATAAATTCCATAAGCAAAGTTACTTTCAATGTATGCTCTATCAGTATCATTTAATTCATATTTATATGTAACCGTTAAAGAACCATTAGCAGGAACTGTAACCTTCTTATTAGTTACCTCAACATTATTAACATATGCTTTAAATGTATTATCAAGCATATATGATTTTTCAGCCACATAATTTGAATCAGATGAAGATACACTCTCTGTCATTACATCTAAATCTAACGTATATTCTAAAGCCTTATTTGAAATATTATTAATTGTATATTTCATTTCATAAGAACCTGTGCGATTTTTATCATCACCAAGTTCAATTTTAGGCTTAGTACTATTTTCAACTGAAATATACGCATTTGATTTAGTTGCGTTAGCTAAATTAGCAAGCCCTGCACCTTGTTTACGTGGTGTATAAGGATTGCCTTCTTCATTTAAAGCAATCGTAGCAGTTGACATTAATAAAGAATTTGTAAGATTTTGAAGTTCAGTTCTTGTAATATTAGGATATTTTTCCTTTAAATACTGACGAATAAGCACAACAATACCACACATGTTAGGTGATGCCATTGATGTACCACTCATCTTGTCATATCCACCACCAGGAATACTTGATAAAATTTCTCCACCATGAGCAGTAATTTCTGGTTTTAACTCTAAAGATGGAGTAGGTCCCCAGCTTGAGAAATCAGACATAAATGGACCTGCTAAATATTCATCAGATACTGTAATAGTACCAGAAGACTTCTCTGCAAGTTTTAAACCATCTTCTTTAAGAATAGAAATAGCTGGTATATGCGTTGTATCACTAATAGTCATAGCGATATCACCCTCTACATTATTATAAATAATAATTGCAAGAGCACCATTACGCTTAGCAAGCTTAGCCTTATCCTCAAATGAATTATCACCACGCTTTACAACTGCGATTTTACCTTTAACATTAACACTTGTATAAGACGCACTTGAACCAGTACCAGGAATAGTAATATATTCATATGTCTTAGTTCCAGCTGCGGCAAATTCAGGATCAGCATCCTTAAGTCCTTGAATAAAGTCATATTCCTTACTAGTGATTGTTCTTGATTGTAGGAAAAAGAATGTATCAGAATCATTTGCAACAAGATATGGACTCTTACGTCCACTAATTGAAGCTACAGATAAAGTACTTGTATAAGATGAAGGTGAACCAACAGTACCTGAATCAGGATTACTAGTCTTATTAGTATTTCCATTAGGGCCACCCATTCCTGAAGAATAATCATTACTTGCAGCTGTAATTAAAGAAATACCGGCAGCTTCTACTGCATCGTATGTTTCATTAATTGCGTCATTATCAGCCTCACGATTAAATCCACAAGATGTACCTAAAGACATATTAATACAATCAACACCTAAAATAACCGCGTCATTAAGTGCTGCAAGAATATCATCTGTTTCAGCACCACCAGATGTATCGGCAAATACCTTCATTAATACTAATTGAGTATTAGTCGCAACACCTGTAATAGTATCATCTTTTCCGCCAATGATACCAGCAACGTGGGTACCATGCTCAGAATCATATGGATTTACATCGTAATCCTTATCTGCATAATCATATGTATAAGGAATTTTTTTGCTATAATATAAATCCTCAGCTTTTAGATTTGATGTAAGCTTAGAAGCATTCAAATCAGAAAGCTTTGAATTAATTAAATCTAAACTAATCATTTCCTTTTCAGGTTGATTTTGGAATACTGTGTGGGAACAATCAAATCCTGAGTCTAGAATTGCAACAGATGTTCCTTCACCATTATATTCAACATTTGAAGAATTAAAAATACCAGTATCATATACATCTACAACATTTGTAACAGCATCTGCAGCTTTTGACTCAGTTGATAAGGTTGTAGTAGGTAAATTATAAGCATCTCCTAAAATAGCTTGCTTAATTAGATTACATTCTTCTAATTCTTTAAATTTACCATAGGTTGTTTTTACTGAAAAGCCATTTAATACAGCTGTATATGTTTGTTCAACTGAATCAAAATAACCAGCAGCAATTAATTCGTTAATAATTTTCTTTTGTTCAATCTCAAGGTCTCTTCTTTTGACGATACCTTTAGGACTTTCATAAAAATCTGAAACACTATCATAAGTATTGCCATAGCTTGAATATAATTCCATCATTGAAGCTGAATTAAGTGTAATAATAGCACTAACTTCATCTGAATCCTTGTAGCCATCATTTTTGATTAAATACTCAGCTTTAATCATATTTTGACGAGACGCATCAGATAATTTGCCATCTGTTAATGTTACTCGAAGTGAATTTGAATCACCTGTTGTATTGCTGCTTTCATTCGAAGAATTAGAATTGCTTGAGCAGCTAACAACTAATAAAGCACCAATAGCTGTTAATGATAAAATGCTAATTTTTTTAAATATTTTCATTTTGGACTCCTTTCATCATTTTAGCCAAAAATAAAGTAAAATCATAACTAAAGTGAAACACACTATTATCCCAAATAATATGGGTAAAAAGTGTAGTAGAGCAGCTCTAATGACTGCTCTTCTTTCCCTACGCGTTAAACCTAAACCTTCATTATTTTTAGGTCTTTTATTAGGCATACCATCAACATCCATATTATAAATAGTATGTCCATCATCGATATATTTAGGTTTTATTTTTTTCTCTTGATCATCCATTTTTGGAACCAATTTTTATCTTTAAGCATTTCCTCTTCCAAAGCCTTCTTTACAGCGGCTTCATGCTCCTCGCGCTTTAGTTCTTCATCATACTTAGCTAAATTGTTCATAACCTCTTCGTTATAAAGGTGACATGCAACAAAATGATTCTTAGTATGTTCAATATATTTAGGCTCAAGCATCTTACAAACACTCATGCATTCTTTACAGCGAGTATGGAATTTACATCCCTTTGGAGGATTAGCTGGTGAAGGAATGTCACCACTTAAAATAATTCTTTCCATTTTGGCATCAGGATTTGGAACTGGTACAGCTGAGAATAACGCTTTCGTATATGGATGTAGAGGATTATCAAAAATCTCATCAGTATCTCCATATTCCATCATATTTCCTAGATACATTACAAGAATTTGATCTGTAATATATTTTACGACTGAAAGGTCATGAGAAATAAACACATATGTTAAATCCATTTCATTTTGAAGTTTCTTTAAAAGATTTATAACCTGTGCTTGAATAGAAACGTCAAGTGCACTTACTGGCTCATCACAAATAACAAGCTTAGGTTTAACTGCAAGAGCACGAGCAATACAAATTCTTTGACGTTGTCCACCAGAGAATTCATGTGGATAACGATCATAATATGAAGGTTGAAGACCACATTGTTCCATAATTTTTAAAGTATAGGATTGTACTTCTTCTTTAGGAACAATATTGTGAACCTTTACGGCCTCACTAATAATACTACCAACAGTCATTCTTGGAGGAAGGCTTGAGTATGGATCTTGGAATACAAGCTGAATATCAACCCGAAGATCGTTCATCTTGTTTCTTTTGATTTCAGTTAAATCCTTACCATCAAACCAGATTTTACCACCATCAGAATCATAAAGCTTTAAAATAGTACGTCCAAGAGTCGTTTTTCCACAACCTGACTCACCTACAACACCAATTGTCTGACCTTTTTTTACGCCAAATGATACATTATCAACTGCACGTAAATAAGTTTGAGGCTTACCAAAAAAATTACGATTTAATGGAAAGTACTTCTTTAGATTTTTTACTTCAAGAATATATTCAGGATTAGGTTTTAATTCCTCTTGAACAATTTCTTCTTTATTTTGTTCCATCTTCTGAAGCCTCCTTTTTATCATATAAGTAGCATGATACATAGTGAGTATCGGTTACATAGGTATAGCCTGGATAAGGTCCCTCACACTTCTTTATACACTTGTTACATCTTCCTTTAAAAAAGCATGTATTTGGAAGATTAATTGGACTAGGAACAGAACCAGGAATTGAATATAAAGGCTCACGTGAATCAGATGTAATTAATGGCTTACTCTTTTGAAGTCCAATAGTATACGGATGAAGAGGATTATTAAATATTTCTCTTACCGTACCATGCTCAATAACTCGACCAGCATACATTACAACAACTTCATCAGCCATTTCGGCAATAACACCAAGATCGTGAGTAATAAGCATAATCGAACAATGCTTTTCACGTTGAATCTTTTTTAATAATTCAAGAATTTGAGCTTGAATTGTAACATCTAGAGCTGTAGTAGGCTCATCTGCGATAATTAATTTAGGATTACCAGCTAAAGCCATCGCAATCATTACACGCTGTCTCATACCTCCTGATAGTTCATGAGGATATGATTTATAAACACGCTCAGGCATTGAAATACCAACTTGATTTAGCATATCAATACTATGGGCCTTAGCTTCTTCTTTTGTAATTCCTTTATTATGAATAAATGATACCTCGTCAAGCTGATTTCCAATTGTAAAAACTGGATTTAAGCTTGTCATAGGCTCTTGGAAAATCATTGTAATATCATTTCCACGAATATTGTAAAGCTCCTGAGTTGGCATTTTAGCAATATCATAAGCAAGCTTATTACCTGCCTCATCATAGCCAAGAGCTTCACTATTAAATCTAATTGATCCACCGGTGATTTGACCCTGAGGAGCCTGTACAAGCTGCATAATAGATAAGCTTGTAACCGATTTTCCACAACCAGATTCACCTACAACACCAATGATTTTATCCTTAGGTAGATCAAATGAAACGTGATTTACAGATTTTACGGTTCCATTATCAGTAAAGAAACAAGTAACTAAATCATCAATTTCGATAATATTATTAGGATTTTTCATCACGGTTGTATATTCAGATGGATCCTTTTTGCGCTTTTTCTCTTTTTCATAATAGCGCATTTGCTCAACATTATAGCGAACAATTTGTTTACTTTCTTTATTAGAAAGGTAATTTGAATTTTTCTTTGCCATACAAATACCTCCTACTTCTTACTCTTAGGGTCCATAGCATCTCTTAGACCATCACCAATAAAGTTAAATCCAAGTACTGCAAGCACTATCATTAAACCAGCAGGAAGCCAAACGTTAACGTGATACATTAGCATTAAACGTTCCTTACAAGTTGAAATCATTGTACCCCATGATGCAGTATCACCACTAACTCCAAGTCCTAAATAGGAAAGCGTTGATTCATAAAGAATAACACTACCAAGACCTAAAGTCATAGATACAATTAATTGAGGCATAACATTAGGAATTAAATGCTTGAAAATTCTTCTCCAAGTAGGAAGCCCCATAACCTCAGTTGCTGTAATATACTCTTGTTCACGCAAATACAATATTTGACCACGAACAAGACGCGCAGTACCACTCCAACTAAATATGGTAATAATTATCATTATGAAATAAATTTTAACACTATCAGTTAGCTTCCAAGCATCAATAACCATTGATGCAATAAGTAAAATAGGAAGAGTTGGTATACAGTTAAATATATCAACGATACGCATGATAAGACCATCTACCCAGCCACCAAAATAGCCCGCAAGTCCTCCTAATAGTACTCCAATAATTGTTTCTAAAATAACTACTACAAAACCAATTGTAAGAGATATTCTTCCACCATACATTAAACGGGTTAAAACATCGTATGACTGAGCATCTGTACCAAGCCAATGCTTACCAGATGGATCAGCTAAAATATTCATATCTCTTTTAGTTGTAACAGTTTCATATATAGTATATAAAACATTACCATCTTTGTCTGTAACGTCAACTGCTTGAGTAGTTTCAATATATACTGTTGAAAGATCTTGTTCAGCCTGTCCATATGGAGAAAAAAGTGGGCCAATGAAACTAAACAAGAATAGAACAATAATAAGTATAAGTCCAACAATTGAAAGCTTTGAACGGAAGAAACGTCTAAAAATTAAACGAATAGGACTCATTTGCTTAAATGTTTCTTCTTGTTCTTTGATTACTTCATCTTCAAATTCGCCTTCTACAATTGTGACTTCTGAGGATACATCCTCTAAATTTTCTTCAACTATTTTAGAATCATCCACAAAAATCACCTACTTTCCTAATTTAACACGTGGATCAACCACTGAATACATAATATCTGAGAATAAAGTACCAAGTACCGTTAATATAGCAAGGAACATATTGTATCCCATAATAAAGGGAATATCGCCCTCAGTTAAAGCTTTATAAGCCATTCGACCAATACCAGGAATACCAAATACTTCCTCAGTAATCATCATACCACCAAAAAGTGATGGTAAAATACCAGCAAGCAATGTAACGATTGGAATCATTGTATTACGAAATGCATGCTTATAAATAACCTTCTTTTCGCTTAACCCTTTTGCTCGAGCCGTACGAATATAATCTGAACTCAATACCTCTAGCATATTTGTACGAGTATAACGCATTAATCCACCAATTGAAAGGATAACAGAACAGAAAATAGGTAAGATCAAATGATGAATTGTATCAAATAACTTTGCCCACCATCCAGCAAAGGTTGTTTCAAAAACCTTTGAGGAATTTAATCCTTCGGTTGGAAACCATCCTAAGTCAACAGAGAACACTTTAATTAAAATAGCACCAAAGAAATAGGTTGGAAGAGAAATACCAATCATTGTTAAAACAGTAACGATATAATCTCTTGCACTATATTGATGAGTTGCACTAGTAATTCCAAGAGGAATTGCAATTAAAAACTGCAAAGCCGTTGCAATAATTGCAATTGAGAAAGAAATCCACATGTTTTCACCAATAACATCACTTACCTTACGGTTATACTTCCAAGAGTCACCTAAATTACCTTGAATAGCCTGAGAGAACCATTTCCAATATCCCTTTAAGATACCCCAAAATGAATTATCATTTAAGCCAAGTGGCTCCTTCATATTATAAATATCTTCCATAGTCATTTGCCCATTCGCAAGTTGTGATTGATATTTATTTTCAATGAAATCGGTTGGCATAAGTCTTACAATCATATAAATTACAACTGAAACTCCAAACAAAACTAGAATTGAAATTCCAATTCGTTTTAATATGTATTTAAACATAAAACACACTCCTTTATTTTCGCTAAAAGTGGCTATGTTTAAATAGCCACATAAAATTTTAGTATAATTTAATGATTAAGCAACTAATGATGCACGCCAAATTGCAGCTGTAACACCCTTTAGAGAAGTTAATTCTTCGCCAACATTTAATGAATTCTTTTCAACAACCTTACCATTGAATGCAGATAAATCTTTTCTTTGATATGTAGGAAGTTCAATTGCAAGCTGCATTACATAATCGAGAGCTATCTTATAATAATTTGTACGTTGATTTTGATCTGTTGTCTTTCTTGCTTGCATAATAACATCAGAAAGCTTATTAATAATAGCATACTCTTCAGAATATTTAGAAGAATTATTTAAAATTGAAGGATAACCCCAGTTAAGAATAGCAGTAGCCTTTGAATCCTTATGATAAACTTGATACATATCTGGGTCAAGAGCTGAACTCCATGCAGCAGCCCAAACCTCAAGTGAACCACTTGTTAATTTAATTAAAGCTTGACTATCCTTAGCTACTGTAATTTGTAATCCACATTTATTTAAGAGAGTCTTAGCTGTATTAAATGCATTATAAGCTGGATGGTCATCAGAAGCTCCGGCAATAGTAAATGTATAATTTAGGCCATTATATTGTCCGTTACCATCTTTTTGTACCTTACCTAAAGTACCAATTAAGTAGTCAATGAAGCCTTTTTGTTCATCCTCATTCATCGTCTCTCCTGACTTTTTACCAATAATGTCAACATATTTTTTATAATTTGGACTAACAACATCTAAGTCATTTGGAATAGGATCACCAACATAAGGATAATAAGGTGTACATCCTTTTGGATAAGCCCATGACTCTGAAGACATAGAACGATTAATTCTTGTTGCGGTTGCACCGTAATATGAAACAATATCATCAACCTTAATTGAATGCATAATTGCTTGTCTTACATATAGATTTTGAACCTTACTAGCATTAAGTCCAATATATCCATAACCTTGAGTTTTAACATCAACCGTTTCATATCCTTCTTCTTTCTTAAGTTGAAGTTCTGAAACAGTTTCAGGCTTAGCACTTGGCTCACAATAATCAACACTATTACTATATAGGGCATTAAGGACACCCTCAGTTGGAACTACACGGAAATAAATATTTTTGATATTTGCAGACTTACCTGTTTTACCATCCTTAAAATATTCATTTCTTTCAAAATAAATAGTCGTTCCATCAAAGAAAGTACCGCCAGTAACCGAACTTGAGCCATTCTTTGATGATGCTTTATATGCACCCGCACCAACTGGGACTAAAATTTTATTTTCATCCTTTAAAACTTTGTCACGGAAATCTTGATCATTATAAGAAACACCAAAATTTTTCACGTAATCAAATTTAGAGATTTGTTCTTGATTTGAATAATAATACATAGGCGCAACGGCAAATGCAAAGTTCCAAATTGCCTTAGGGTCCTCACCATTAATTGTAATAGATAGAACTTGGTTTCCATCTAGCACACTTCCATCAGTATCAAGTGTTGGAGCACCATATTTTTGACCATTTACTGTTACTTCACTTGTTTGATTAGCATACTTTATACCAGAAATATTATTATATTTCATATTATTATCTAGATGCTTTTTTGCTAAATCATTTGCAATATAAGTTCTTAATTCTGTTGCTGTTTGGAAGAATTGAATAACCTGTCCAAATTGTTCAGGAATATATGCATCAACTACTAGTTGTTTACATTGCTCTTCTGTTAACGCTTTAATCTCATCAAGTGAAGAGTGAGCGGTAAATTCAAGCTTTGCATCCTTTTTATTCCATTTAATAAATCCTTCATTATATAAGAAGATTTCTTGTGGAGTAGAGAATAAATTTTTATGTTCTTTATTATCCTTATCCGTAAAAATAATATCTTCTGGATTAGTTGATTTTGCATTTTTATAATCGCTATCAATTTCCTCTTTAAATAAAGAACAGCCCTTTGTATAGTCCTCAACTAAATGCATATATGAGTCAACATCACCTTGTTCATCTTGATATTCTTGAAGTTTTTCTTTAAATGAAGACTCAGTGAACTTGATATCGGCATTTTTATCCATAATATCTTCCCAAGCATCAAGTAAATTGTTAATTCTTTGATTAGCTTGTTGATTAAATGTATCCATGAAGTTATCTTGTTCATTTTCATTATCTGATTGAGTACGATATTGCTTTAAACCAACGATATCAGTTGAATACAAAGTTGCAGAACCATTATATGTAGGATCTAGATATACATATAGATTAAATAATACATCCTTAATCGTTAATTGAGAACCATTTGAAAATTTTACATCGTTTCTTAAAACAAAATTATAAGTAGAAGTATTATTTGCAGTATTTTTGACAATTTCATAATCTTCTACAACAACACTAGCACCTTGCTTATGTGTTTGAGGATTACCATCCTTATCATTTGATAGCATACTAATTTGAGTCATACCAACAACGCTTGCATCTGAAGTTGATGATGAATAGAATGGGCTAAATACTTGATCTACCTCTTGAGAAGCCATTACAAATGGTCTTGTTTCATTATTCTTATTTGTTACGTCAGTTGGTGTTGTTGTAGTTGACTTACCACAACTAACTACGCCAAGTGAAGCTACTCCAACTAAACCTAAAGCTAATAATTTTTTAAAAGTTATCTTCTTATTCATAGTTTTTCCTCCTATTATTTCTTTTTATATGTTATTGTTACGTTATTTACTTCATAATTTTGAGAATTTGATACATCATAAACATCATTTGCTTTTCCTTCGGTATCTTTTTCATTACGAGAATTATATGTGTATGAAATATTTATATTAGCAAATTTTGAATTTGAAGCTGTTAAGGCCAAACCAGTTACTAATACAGGAACATCCTTACTTCTACCATACCATGTTACTTCAAAATTAACATCATGAACATTAATGTTTGTAGCATTATGGAAAATACTAATTTCATAGAATGATTGAGCTTGATCATTAGTATAGCTTTGTTGATAATTAGTAGTATAAGTAATAGTATGACCATTTCCAATTAATTCTTTTGTCGTTGTTTGAGAATTAAGGGCTGATAAATCAGCATAATCATTCAGATTAATGTCTTCCATTAAGTAAATTCCATCATAGTCTGAAATATATATCATTGCATTCTTAAATTCAGTTGGATTTGAAACTAAATAATAATTACCTACGATATAATCAACATAAATCACATATTCAAAATCAGAATCAGTTTCTGGCATTGTGATTTCAGAAATTGTTGTTTTATCATACTTCTTAGAATCTACCTCAAATTCCTTAATATATGTAAGGTTATGTTCCTTAAGTGCTCTTTTAATTTCAATTTCTAAACTTTCACTTACATTTAGTTTGCTTCCAGCCTCATAATTTTCAGCGGTAGTTAAAACTACATCTTCATTGTTAATTTTTGCTTTAAAAACAAACTTATTATTAATTGAATTTTTCCATTTAGCATATAAATCAAGTGTTTCTTTATAGCCGATTTCATATTTTGCATCAACTAAATCTTGATATCCATTTTCTGTTTTTGTTTTATACCAACCACCTAAAACCTTATTTGTTCCTGGTGGAGATATTGTATCAATCTGATCAATAGTCTTAGCTAAAGCTAATTTTTGACCTTCTTCAACGGGATAATACATTGTAACATCAAGCTTACTACCTTTGTATTCGCCATCCTCTAAATGGTAAATAACCTTAGCATAGTCCGCATATTTATCACTACTTTTTCCACAGCCTACAAGGAAAATAGCACACATAATTGCTACAACGAATCCAGTTATTATATTAATTCGTTTTTTCATAATTTCCTCCAATTTGACTTAGTATATATTAATTACTTTTTTTTAAAACACTAAATGCAAAAGAAGTTGTACTTGCACTTTCACGAACAAGAAATACGTAATGTTTATTTTGACTTGCTTCTTCTTCAGACACAGTGAATGAATATTTAAAATTGCCCTTATTTCCTGAATTATTATCATATTTATTAGGATCACCAATCTTTTCGATATCATTTCCACAATATCCAATAAGCAAATCAGATGTTTCATTTGCATATGATTCTATTTCATATGTTCCTGCTTCATTAATATCAAGATAAAAATATACATCTTTTCCTTTTGTTATTTTTGCAGTATAGTAGCCTAATTGAGAAAGTTGCTTAGGACTAGTTGATGTCGCTGTAGCATCAGTAATTACTGTTGCGTCCGCAAGCTTAGTTATAACTGCATCACTAACATGATTATCTTTATTTTGAACGATTTCATATGGATTAAAAGTATAGCCTGCAGGAAGACTATTAACATGTACATTAAAATCTCCTTCGATTGTTTCTAACTCATTTGTAAATGCTTGGCCATTATCATCAACAGGAATCATTGAGTAGCATGTACCATTTTCTACAGAACACCATTGAACCTTAGCACCCTTTACAGGTTCTCCGTTTGGATATTTAACGTTAACTACGTATGACTTATCATTTTTTACTTGACCAGATGGTGTAGTTCCAATTGTTGTTGTAGTTGAAGGTAAAGTGTCAGTAGGTTTTGGAGTACTTGTTGCACCACTGGTTGAACTTTCTGCTGTATTCCCGCATGATGCAAGAGCAAAACCTGCACCAATTACTGATAAAGCTGCAAATAATTTATATTTTTTCATTATTAACCTCTCTTTAAAAATGTTTATTTTTGGTATAATTTAATACATTGTAATTGTACACTCTTTTTACCCAGAATACAACAAAAAAATCAATTTTTTTCAATAAATATTGTTTTTTTATGCTTTTTATTTATTAAGAATCGAAGAAAAAACTAATTTTTATATTTTTTAAGTTTTTTTCAAATAAAATAAGAGAAAATTCGAAAAAAATTCAGTTTTATTATATTTTTCACCCTAAAGTTACTATAAACACATTATTTTAAAACTTAAAATGTTGAATAAATTTAACTTATCACTAATAATAAATAAAACGATATTACAAAAATAAGTAATATCGCTTAATATTTTTTTTATTTATTTGATAAAATATCTTCTACAACTTTTAATAGTTCGGCCTCGCTTAATTTACCAACACGATTAAGCCTAACAATTCCATCACCATCTACTACAATTGTAATCGGATAGATTGATGTACCGCCTAACATTTTAAAGTATGAATCAGATGTATCATCATGTCCCCATTTAATTGGAGCATTTTGATCCTTAATATAATCAGAGGCTTGTTCAAGATCATAATCGCTTAAGAATGTTGTACCTTGATGGATTGCAACCATTTCTAGGACATCTCCATACTTTGCAGTTATATCATTATATACATTTATAAAGCCTGGTAATTCCTCTTTACATGGTGTACACCAATAACCCCAGAAATTAATTACAGATACTTTTCCTTTATTTTGAGCCAAACTGAAAATTTCACCAGTTTCTTTAGCATTTTGGTCAATTAAATTAATATTTTTAGAATAACATTTTTCTCCAACATTAAAGCCAAATGTTATACCTTGATTAGCACTTCCGATAAAATCAAGCTGTTCACTTAAATTTCCTGTTGAAGAGTACTTAACATTATTCTTCTTATCTGACCATATATAATAAGGATATGTTTCTTCTTTAACAAATGTTTTAATTGCAGATGATTTTTCGGTATCATATGCAAAATTTATTGCATCCATATTTATATTATCTTTATTAGCAATAATACTGTTATAGTTAGATTCATGATTTTTATAACTACTAATTGCATAAACCTTTGCACCATGATCATATGCCTTTGAGACTTCATAAATTTCATCCATATTAAATGTATCATAGAAATATAAAGCAATAATATCATTATTGTTGGCATAAATATTTGTTTCAGTACAATGACCAGATGTAATATCATCTTCATGATATAAATTAACATCCACTTTATTTACAACATGGTTTACTTCAATTGTTTTTTCAACTGACCATACACTAGCATATAAAATTACACAAGTAAGAATAGCAAGCATAACTGAAGTGACAATTACAGTTATTTTATTTTTGGCAATTTTATAGCCAAGTTTTTTGAAAAAATTAACGAAACTATTTTCCTTCTTTTCTATAGTATCAAATTCTTCTACATCAATTTGTGAATCTTCTAGCTTTAATTCTTCAGCCGTATTCTTAGAAGCATCAATATCAGCTTTCACCTTAGTACTAATTGTCTTCCAACTAATCGCACATGAATGACATGTTTTAATACACTCGCCACATTGAATACATTCATGATCGCCAACTTCCATAACATCCATCTTGCAATTAGAAACACAAGCACCACAATGATTACATTTAGATTTATCTACCTTAACACCAATTATTGATAATTTATTGAAAATACCATATATGGCTCCAAGGGGGCATAAAAATCTACAAAAGAAACGATAAATGAAAATAGAACCAACTATGAAGGCTACTAAAATTGCAAACTTCCATGTAAATAGTGGACCTAATTGAGCAAAAAATGTTGCATTATTACCATTAGCAAGAAGTAATACACCACCCTCAAATGTTCCAATAGGACAAACATATTTACAAAATGCAGGGAGTGGTAAATTTTGAATAACACCATACATAATAGGAATAATAATTACAAGAACAACTAATAAAACATATTTAAAATATGATAATGCTCTCGTAACCCGATTTTTTTTTAGTTTAGGGGTTTTAATTTTATAAAGTAATTCTTGAAGTAATCCACCCGGACACAACCATCCACATATCCATCTTCCAAAGATAATACAATATAATAAAATGATACCTAATACATATGTTGGAGCCTTCGTTTTGCTTTCAGCTAAAGCATTTTGAATTGAGCCTAAAGGACAAGCTCCTATAGCGCCAGGACATGAATAGCAATTCATACCAGGTAAACAAACTGTTTTTGTATTTCCAACAAAAATATCGCCAGTCACAAAGCCACGCATATTAGCGTTATATAATAACATCGCATAAATTTGAATTAATCTTCTTTTAGAAGGCCAGTTAAGAACTAAGAATCGATTAATCTTAAAGCATACTGCGGTTATCTTATCTTTAATTTTACTAAATATACTTTGTTTTTCCATAATTCTAACCTAAACCTATACATTCTGAGCATATCTTAGCAGCTTTAGCGTAAACACGTGATGGGCCACCATTGATAATACCTGTAATAATAAATACAATACCGATAACAATAATTAAACCACGAATTGCCCATAAAAGCTGTACCTTACGTTTGTTTTCAGCTTTAAAGCTGATTTCACCTTTTTTATATTTAGCAAGTAACTTTTTAGCAACGATAATTGAATTATTTGCACTATAATTTTCATAAAGTACTGTGGCAATAAAGCATACAAAACCTATAACCACAAATGGTAAAATATGAATGATCATATCGATAACTTGTCCTGTTGCATGACCATTAGCAACAAAATGATTAGGATTAAATAGATACATAAAAGGAAATACTGCAAGTCCTAAACATATCATAGAAAAAATCAAATATGCAATTTTACGATTTTTATCATAGCTTTTAAGTAAAATATAATCCTCATCTGTTTCTTCTATCTTATCATAAGGTAAGATACATGTAATTGCTTTAAGCTTAACAATATTACTATTTTTAGCCTTATTGTTGTAATCCATTTTTTTTATAAATGACATTATAATTCCCACAACAACAACTAAAACCCAAATAATAATAAGAACTAAAATTTGAAGTAAATATTGACCGACCTTTTCTCTTGTGAAAATTTCTTCTCCATCGACTCTACCAAAATAAATTCGTAAAACCTGTACAACAAGGAAAATACCTGTAAGAATTGTTTGAAATGAAATTAAGCTCCAAATTAAATTTCTAGCAAATTTATCCTTATTCTTCAAATTTAACACCTCCTATTTAAATATGAATTAATGGTACAAGAGGTCATCCTGTACCATTTAATCACTTTTATTTTTTTACTTACTACCTAAAGTAACCTTGAAGTAGCAAACTTTCAACCATGAATCAGCTACATCCTTAAATGTATACTTATCCATTAGCTTTTGAAGTAATCCCATTAAGCCTAAATTAACTTTAACAGTACCATATGTTACAGAATTTACATCAGTATCCATTTGAGCCAAATATTGCTTAATTGTACTAGTTTCATCACTACCTGCAACAGCATTTCCATTTTCATCTTTACTAAAATTAAATCCACCTTTTTCAATGATTTGTTCTAGTGAATTTGAAGAGAATACACCTGTAGTATATTTGAAATCAGCATAAATATACTCATCATTAATAACATTACCATTATTATCAGTTGGATGATAGAATCCATCATTTCCAAGAGCTACTTTAATATTAGAAATTGAAATTATATTACCAATTGAACCATCAGCATTTTCATTATATGTGAATGTTCCATTTGATGCTTGAGCTAAATATTCCTTATATGTACCATAGTAATCAATACGGAATCTTAATAAATGCTTAGTATCATCAATATCAAAGAATACAGGTGCAACGTAATATGTTTGTCCAGCTTCATAATACATATATTGATCAAAATCTTCCGCATATTTCACATTATTATCATATCTTATGAAGTTATCACGAGATACATACGCTCTTGAATCTTCTTGTCTTTCAGAGCCAGTTCCATAGAAGAAACATTCAGTAGATTGTCCACTTATACCATAAAGATGATATATACCAGATTTTTCAGGAGTAAACTTGAATAAATATCCACGTGGAACTAAAGGGAAATCAAATTTAATATAGTTATAGTGATCCTCTAGACTATCCTCAGGATTTGTAATTTGAGCTTCTAAAGCGTTAAATGTTGCAAGTCCTTTAATAGGGTCGCCAATTTCTTCACCTTTTGGAGTATTGTACTCACTGATATAAACACACATTTCAAGCCATTGTAAATCAAAATCCTTTAATTTTTCATCACCGAATTCTCTAGCAACGAACTGTAATGCAGCTGCAAGATCTTTAGTAATTGAAGTTAAACCATTAGTTGGTAAATCAAGCATTGTAATTGAAGAATTATCAGCATAATTTGCATATTGACTAATAATTTTACCATAATCAATTGGATTTTTAGGATCAGTCTTATCAACAAATAACTCAGAATTTTCAGCTAACAAAGTAATAATTTCTTTATTAGAAAAATGAGTATTTTTATCATTTAATGCTGCAAGTAGAAGAGGTCCATCTTCACTACCTACGTGATAGTAGCCATCATTTTCATTAAATACTGGAGTTATATAGTTTGACCATTTTAAAGTAAATGGATTAATTTCACCAGATGCAGCTTGACGAATAACTTGAAACTTACTTGTCAATTCTGATTGCTCCATGAATCTAACATTATTTATATACACAGTATCATCAAACATTGCTGTTTTTGAATCCTTATAGAAGAAGAATTCAACAGAAATCTTTTCATCAGTATTACCTGCAACATATAAATACTTTGTTTTAAATTCCTTATCATTACCAGACATTTGACATAAGCGCTTACCATCAAGGAATATACCTAACATATCGCCATCTTCACAAGATGCCTTATAGTCAATAGCAAGTACCTTATTAGCAGGAACCGTAATATCCATCCAAGCTATAGAATATGAACTATTAACGCCTTTATTTGAAGGCTTGATTGCTGTGCCATCTTCAGTAGCAACCCAAGGCCAAATATTCTTATAAGTTTCACGATCTTCTTCTTTAAATGTAGCAGATACATTTTTAGCTAATGCTGCTTTCTCTAATACTGCTGAGCCTGGGAATTCAACATCAGGAACAACATCAGAACCTGATGCTTCATATGTAGGAACATAATTGTCACCAGTATATTTTGCAAATAGACCGTCCCATTTATCCTTGGTTGTAATTGCTCCACCTTCTATCATCGTTATAGTACCATAACGATCAATAAATACTGATGTTGGGAAACCCGTAACACCAAATGGAGCAATTAAAGATGTATCACCAACTGTTGACATGATATTTAGCTTTTGTTCACTAGCAAATGTTTTAACAGTATCTACTGTATCATTATAGCTTTCACCTGGGTTAATACCGATAACCTTAACCTTATCCGTGTATGCTGAATATGAGTCAACTAAAAATGGGAATTCACGAACACACCATGAGCAGGTTGTATACCAGAAATTTAAAACGACAAGTTCATTATCCTCAAGTAAATCTGACAATGTCCATGTCACTTTTTCACCAAAATTAGTCTTACTACCAAAATCATAACCTTCAAATGTATAATCATATGCCTGATCATTTTCAGCGTATTTTGTGTTTTTTGGCATTTGTTCTTGAATCAATTGAGGTTTAAATTTAATAATTATTTCTTCACCTGAATCATCAATTTGAATTCCATCAGACGATGAATCAACAACATAGCCTTCACTTTCCATATCTTCACATTGAACCTCATACGTTCCAGCAGGTGCTTTTATTGAGGCCTGTCCATTTGAATCAGAGAATTCAGAATACTCACCATTTCTTCCTTTTAATGTAACGTAAGCATTTGATATTGGCTTTCCACTGATTGATTGAGTTTTAACATTATATGTAACGTAATCAACTGGAACAGTAGTAGATGCTCCACTAGTAGTTGTCCCACTAGTTCCAGTAGTTCCACTACTTCCAGTAGCTTCAGAACCAGTAGTAGGCGTACTACTTTCAATCTTACCACAAGAAGCTAAACCAGCAATGCTGATACTTACAAGTGATAATGCTGACAAAATCTTAACGATTTTCTTCATTTTATTTCCTCCTAAAAATTTAATAATTTATAAAATTAGTCTAATTATATTCATTCTTTAAACTATTGCGAAATAATTATATCTTTATTTTCAAGAAAATGCAATATATTTTTTCAATATATTGCATTTTTAGAATATTATTTTAATTATTGATTTGAATAGAAACCACAGGCAAACATCCATTCACTACCATCAGCTGCATAAATATTTCCCTCTGTTTCTAGCCAGCCATATCCATCAAAGAAATAACTAGTTGAATTACATAATTTTTGTAAGAATGTCACTAATTCTTTTGTAACATAAATCATACCATCACTATTGACACAACCAATATATTCAGCGTCTAAGAAATATTTATAATTTTCAATAATTCTTAATCCGTTTTCATCATACTGATTAGTTCCCATTTTAGTGATCCATAGCTTTCCATCGTCTTCAACACCGACAATACTTACCCCTAGAATGTCTATGACATTCGTTAAATTAGCACACACTATATTATCTTCGCCATTTTTTATATAATGATAATATCCATCTTCCGCATTATATACCAAATTTTTTTGATTTAAAATGAGTGAAGAGCCATTTTGGAATGCTGAATATGAAATAAAATTATGATAAGATGATTTTCGCTCGACGCTTGCAATTGTACTTTTTAATATATAATCACCATCTGGCGCTGAAATATACTCACCATTAACGGGTTTTCGACAGAAGGTCGATAGTTTTTAAGTTTATTTTGAGGAGTTTATATACTATGTATATAATTCCTCTTTTTTTCTTGTCAAATGTTTAAAAAAAGTGTGGTATTTTGTGGTATAATGTGGTATAATATAATAAAGGCGGTGTTTTTATGAAATTATCTTATAATCGTAATTCTAAAAATCCAATTTATTATATTTCTCAATCTATTCGTAATGGTAAGAAGACCACTTCCTTTAATGTATGTAAAATTGGTAAGCATTCTGAACTTTTAGCTCAAGGTATTGAAAATCCTCTTGAATATGCTAAAAACCAAGTTAAAAAATATAACAATTCTCTTCTTGAAGAAAAAGTTTCTTATTCTATAGATATTAACTTTGAAGAAAAAGTTTCTCCAAGCGTTGAAAATACATCTAAGTCTCTTTCTTCTAATATTGGTTATTTTTATCTTCAACATTTTTATTCTAATCTTAAGATTAAAAATCTCTTAAATGATATATCTAAAGATAGGAAATTTAATTTTAACCTTAATGATATTACTAGATTTTTAGTATTTGATAGGATTATTTATCCTAAAAGTAAGCTTGCTACTGTAAATAATTTAAATTTCTATTATGAGAAGCCTGCGTTTTCTCATCAAAATGTTTTAAGAGCTATGGATGTTTTATCGGATAATTATGATTTATTTTTAAATCATTTATTTACTGAAAGTAATAATATTGTTAAAAGAGATACTTCCGTTTGTTACTACGACTGCACTAATTACTATTTTGAAATTGAAAGTCCAGATGAACAATGTTTTGATGATGTTACTGGTGAATACTTATATGGCTTGAGACAGTATGGACCTAGTAAAGAACATAGGCCTAATCCTATTGTTGAAATGGGTTTATTCATGGACAAGGATGGAATCCCTATTACAATGGGATTATTCCCTGGTAATATGAATGAACAAAAAACAGTTGCTAATCTTGAAACCAAAATGATTAAAAGCTTAAATAATAAAAAGCTTATTTACTGTGGAGATGCAGGGCTAGGTTCCGCTTCTATTAGAACCTTTAATGATATGGGAGGTAGAGCCTTTATTGTTACACAATCAATTAAAAAGCTATCAGAAAGCCTTCAAAATGAATTATTAAAGGACGAAGGATTTAAACTTCTATCATCTGATGATGAAACTACTATATCTAAATTAAAAGGATTTGATAAAACTGATCCTAAAAATATCCATTTATACAATGATAAAGCATATAAATCTGTATTTGTTGATTCTAATATTGATTTAGGACTACTTGAAGAAAAGAAATTAAAGAATGGTAAAACTAAGCTAGTTAAATCTAAAGCTAATCTTAAACAAAGAATTATAATTACATATTCTAGAAAAATGGCAGAATATCAAAAAATTATTAGAAATAAACAAATTGAGCGTGCCAAAATATTAATCTCTAAGGGTGTTGATGATATCAGAAAAGGTCCTAATGATATTGCTAGATTTATTAAAAATGCTAATGATGAAAAAAATACTTACGTATTAGACCAAGCTAGAATTGAACAAGAAGAAAAATTTGATGGCTTTTATGCTATTGCGACTAATCTATTAAATGATAGTGCTAAGGAAATATTTGAAATTAATGATCAAAGGTATAAAATTGAAGATTGTTTTAGGGTTTTAAAAACTAATTTTGATGCTAGACCTGTATATCATAGATTAGATAATAGAATAGTTGCTCATTTTATGATTTGCTACACTTCTTTACTTATTTATAGATTACTTGAAAAGAAACTAAAAGAAAAAGGATATCATTTTACAATAAATGAAATCCTGACAACTTTAAAAAATATGAATATTTCAAATGTTAAAGATAGATTCTATCAAGCTGATTATGCCGGTGGTAATGTTTTAAATGCATTATGTAACACATTTAAATTACAGCTAGATAAAAAATACTATCTACCCAAAAATTTAAAAAAATTTTGAAATAATTTTAGAATAAAAATAAAATACCACAATTTTTAAAAATAAAAAATCCAAATTTTTGGCTAGCTAAGCCATTATTTGGATTTTTATTTTATAGAACTGTCGAAAACGGGACTATATGATAAATTTTTATCTTCATAATTACAAGAAAAAATACAAAAAAAATTAAAGAAGTTGAAAAAATATTAGAATAATCGACAAAAGATATTGTAAAAATTATCTTACAAAAACATCTATTATTCTCGAAAAGTCAAATTGTGTCGCATTTTAGGAATAATTTATTGAATTAAAAAAATAAAGTGATATAATCGCATTTGGTGATTTTATGGCTTCAAATGAATTACTTAATAAGGCACATCCCCTAAAAGCTATGTTAGCATTGACCATACCCTCAATGTTTGCTCAATTTGTTAACATTTTATATGGTGTGGTGGATAAACTATTTATTGCAAATATGCAAAGCGGATCTGGCTTAGCATTAGCAGGAGTAGGAATTTGTGCACCTATTACCACCTTAATAACATCATTTACGTATTTAATATGTCAGGGAGCATCACCATTATTTGCAACTAGACTTGGTCAAAAGGATTATGATGATGCTAAAAAGATAATGGCTAATAGTTTTTTATTATTAGTAATTATTACAGTAGTGCTCATGTTAGTTTTTTTAATATTTAAAAAGCCATTATTATATTCTTTTGGTGCAACTCCAAATAATTTTGAATATGCTAGTGATTATATAACTATTTATGTACTTGGAACATTTTTTTGTTTGATGAGCTTAGGACTTAACAGTTTTATTACATGTCAAGGAAAAAGTACAAGAGCAATGGTAACGGTTATAATTGGCGCGTTAACTAATATTTTGCTTGATTATATTTTTATTTTTCCTTTTAATATGGGAGTCAAAGGAGCAGCACTTGCAACTATAATTGCTCAAGCAGCTTCAGCTTTATTTGCTTTTTCTTTTTTAATTTCAAATAAAAGTATCATTAAAATGTCTTTTAAGGGTTATTCTTTAAAATATATGAAAAAGATAATGAAAATTGGTTTTTGCCCTTTTATAATTACTTTTACTGATAGTGTGATATTAATAGTAATGAATAAGATGGTATCGATTTACGCCGATGGTAATGCTGATTTATATTTGACTATTAATTCAATTCTTTTAAGCTTTTTCACTTTGATTTCAATGCCTTTTTCAGGTATTAGTTTAGGAGGACAACCTTTCTTAAGTTATAATTATGGTGCATCAGAACCTAAAAGAGTAAGAAAAGGCTTTATATATGAACTAATGATATGCTATATTTATGGGATAATAATGTTTATAATTTCAATGTTCTATTCAAAGTATTTTATTAAACTTTTTATTTTAACAGAAACTGAAGAAGTACAAAATGCTATTTTAAATGTAGCACCAAATATCATAAGATGGTATTGTTTAGGAGTTATATTACTTCCTCTTCAATGGTGTTGTGTCGATACGCTTGTAGGACTTGGTCATGCGAATAGAGCTATTATTTTTTCTTTAATTAGAAAAATTCTAACCGTTATTTTTACGGTTGTTTTTCCTATCTTTTTAGGAACAAAGGGATGTTATTTAGGAGAATCAGTATCAGACATTATATCATCAACAATAACGACAATTGGGTTTGTTATGATTTTTCCTAAAATATTAAAAATAAAGGTTAAGCATTCAGCTTAACCTTTCATTACGTTATCAAGTGCATATTTATCTAGATCGTTTTCATTTAAGACTTTAGTGAAAGAAGCAAGTTCTTTTTCATTAAGTGTTTTATATATGCTAAGTTTGCAAGTGTTTTTTCTTGATTCTTGCCAATAGTGATATCCTTCAGGCTTAATGTGAGAAGAAGCTTTACAACTAATAAAAGCAGCTTGTCCATAATCGCGCCATGGACGTCCTAAATAAACTTGATTAGTTATTTCATCAGATCCAGTTAAATTACACTTATAAAAAACAAAACCATAATTATAATCTTTAGGGTGAGAAGGAGCACAAATATATCCTTTTCCGATAGAATGTATTTCACATTCATTGAAAAAGCAAATACCACATCCGAAAATAAAATCAACATCACCCTCGATATAACAATGGTCATATAGTTGGTGTGATTTATTTTGAGCTAATTCATCGCTTGAAAGTAAATTTTTGTATCTAATTGTTAAATCATATGGGATTGGACCAGCTAGAATAGTGTCCTGAGCACCCAAAACATTACAATTAATTGCTTTGAAATTATCACCTATAACATGAAGGGCAACTGCTTGACCATAGGTTCTATTAGGAACTGATAGATTTTTAATTGTCAAATTCTTCAAAGTTATATTAGACGCTTCAGCCATTATTGTATAGGTTCTTACCGTAAGAAGCTCTTTATTATCTTTTCCTATTTTATTATAATAATCTTTATATTCAATTGATGAGTTATGCCCAATAATAGTTAAATTAGGAATAGTGATTTTTATTTTTTCATAATATACTCTTGAAGCTAAGTGAATAATATCACCATCACGAGCATCTTTTAATACATTACTTAGGCTTTGTTCATTATTTAGATATAATTCCATATAAAACACCTCAATTTTCTTAAATGATAACATAAATAATTAATAATGTGTGGAAAAATTAACTCTTATCGTTAATATATTCTTAAAATTATCATTTTTTAATATTATTTGGAAATAAATAAATCTTTTATTAGATAAAAAAATTAATAAAGTGAGATTTAAACTGAGAAATATCTTAAAAAAATGCAAAAAAGCGTTTACAAAAAATATGAAAAAGTTTTCATTAAGTAGTTGACTAGCGTTTTCATAAGTGTTAAAATAGGTGATGTATAAAAAGGATTCAACGAGTTATGATAATTTGATGTTGGTTTCATTGTTATGAATGTTGTTAAACTTTTTATAGAATAAGTCAGATACAATTAGTTTATAAATTAAAAAACACACTCGATGTCTGAACATATTGAAAGGAGTTGTGTTTATGAAGTTTAAAACCTATCGTAGACTTGATTTACTAATTATAGCAATATTAAGCTTTGGTATGGAACTTTTAGCAACATATCTAACTAATAATTTCTTGCCAACGATTGCTCCTTATCCTGTAGTTGGATTATTACTTGTATTAGTTGCAACTACGAGGTGGGGACTAGAAGGCTTAATAGTTGCTCCGTTTAGCGTTTTAGGTAATTTTATAAGTGGAAAATTTATGATACCTCAAAAAATTCTTAGGGATTCGTATAATCTTTTATGGATTATTGGTATTTTATATGTTTCTTCATTAGTAAGCGCTTTACTACTATATAAGAAAAATGGATGGAAGCAATATACTTCAAAAATAAGCAGCATTCTTAGCTTGGATGCAATAATTATTGTTTCTTCACTTACACTTACGACATTAGGAATGATTTTCTATAATTTGATTGTAGGAACTGGACTTAATTTTGTAGGAATAGGCCAACTATTATATAGTACACTATTATATGGTTCTGTTGGATACGTTGTTTTAATTTTGGGAAGCTTAGTTTTAAAAAGCCAAGGAGTACTTGTTAACGTAAAAGAAAAAATGATTAGTGAATGTAATGAACGAAAAAATGAAGAAAAGTATTATTCAACTGTTAAGAAAACTGATGACGAAAACAAATAAATTATATGAAAGGTGTGTAGCAAAGTGACTTCTATTGAACAACAATCGACTGAACAACTTCTTGAAGAACTGGAAAGAACTAAGTGGAAACGTGTTGGAAAAGAAATACTTAAGGATTGGCGTCTTTATGTGTTATTAATTCCACTACTATTGTTTATGTTTATGTTTAAATACTTACCAATTAAGGGTGTTCTTCAAGCATTTAAAAACAACGATGGTCTAAATGCAACAACAACTGTTATGCATGACGATTGGATGGGCTTGATAGGCTTTAAAAACTTGTTTAATGATGTAAGCTTCTGGACGGCATTCCGTAATACGTTCGTGAATAGTATGTATGGTCTTGTATTTGGATTCCCAATTCCCATTTTTCTTGCATTACTATTTAGTGAAATTAAATGCTATGGATATAGATCAGTAGTTCAAGTTTGTTCTTATTTACCAAAATTCTTATCAACCGTAGTTACAACAACAATAATTACAATTTGGTGTCGTAATTCACAAGGTGATTTAGGATTTTTAACAAAGGTGTTTATGAATTTTGGCTGGATTTCATCAACTGATTCAATTCTTGAAATGCCTAAGTTCTTTAGACCTATTTATCAAGTATCAGGTGTTTGGGAAGGTGCAGGCTATGGCTCAATTGTGTATTTTGCGGCTGTATTAGCAATTTCGCCAACAAATTACGAGGCTGCAAAAATTGATGGTGCAAATAAGTTACAACAAATTAGATATGTAACTTTACCAAGTATGGCTCCAACATTGACAATTATGCTTATTATGCGTATAGGTCAAATCCTGAATATCGGTTATGAAAAAGTAATGCTTCTATATCAACCAGGATCTTATGAAACAGCTGATGTAATTTCAACTTATGTTTATCGTAAGCAAACTGTTGCAAACGACTTCTCAGTTGGTACTGCAGCGGATTTGTTTAACTCTATAATCGCAATGTTCTTGGTTCTTGGAGCAAATGCTATTTCAAGAAAAGTATCAGATACATCACTATTCTAATATGAAAGGAGTAACAATTTTATATGAAACGTTTGGATACATCGGAAATTGTATTTAAAATTTTGTCATACGTACTCCTAACATTATTTGGACTTGCGTGTGTATACCCATTAATTTATGTATTGGCAGTTGCTTTATCAGATATTGATGCTGTATCAGCTGGAAAAGTAATCATCATTCCACTTGTAAAAGGTTCTGAAGAAGGTACATATCACTTTGGATTTAAGTTCCAAGCCTTTTGGGATGTTCTTTGTGATAAAAAGTTCTGGTTAGCGTATTGTAATACAATATTCTTTACATTCTATGGTACTTTGGTTTCAATGATTATAGCAATTACGGGAGCTTATGCATTATCAAAGACAAGACTTCTTTGGGGAAGAGGATTTAATTTTCTTCTAACATTTACAATGTGGTTTAGTGCTGGCCTTATTGCAACATATCAAAATTTCGTTGATTTAGGTATCAAGAATAGATGGGGATTTATATTTGGACTTGGCTTTAATGCGTTCAATATTATCCTTTTAAGAAATGGATTTAAAGGTGTTCCTTCAGAAATTGAAGAAGCAGCTACTATAGATGGTGCAACAGAGTTCCAGTTATTAACGAAGATTTATATTCCAATGTCAAAATCTTCAATTGCAACTGTTACAATGTTCTATGCATTGTCTCGTTGGAATGGTTATTATTGGGCAAGTGTATTGCTTGATGAGGAAAATCAACCATTACAAGTTTATATGCGAAACTGCCTTGACAAAGGTGGCGGTGAAGATGTATGGGATAAGCCATATCACCAAAACTCATGGCAATTTGCAATGATAGCATGTTCTATCGTACCTATCTTGATTTTATACCCTCAAATGCAAAAATATTTTGCTGCTGGTGTAAATCTTGGTGGAGTTAAGGAATAGAAAAATAGAAAGAAAAAGGAGAAAAAACAAAATGAAAAAAACTTTAAGTATTTTAGGACTTTCAGCATTAGGTATTGCTGGAGTCGCATCACTTGGCTCATGTAGCAAAGAAGATCCAACTGAGTCACTAGATATTAGTATTAACTATACAAATGGTGATGAACATTATGGTGTTACATATCAAGGTGCAACATCTACAGATGCTTTAGATGGCACAACATTAACAAAAAACACTATTCTTCCAACATGGAAAGCATTTGGTGAAGCTGTTAATCTAAAGATTAGAGATGCCGCTGATTACACTAAGACATATGATAAGGAATGGGAAGAATATACTACTTCTGGATTTGTTAAGGGTAAGAATCAAATTGATTTAATGATGTGTGATGGTAAGAAATCTGCTGATGCAGCCAATGCAGGTAAGCTATATTCTATTTCACAAGCATTAAAAGATGGAAAATTACCTAATTATAAGAAATGGTTAGAAAAGAATGACCCATCTGGAGCAATGATGAAGTCAATGGCTTCTACTGATGGTCAGGTATATTATACTCCATATTTCGATGGTTTAAATAATATTGAATGTATGTTTATGATGAACAGAGAAATGGTTGAAAAACTTCTTGATAATGATGGAGATTATGATACCACTGCTGCAAAAACATCTAACTTCAAGGCTCAAGTTGCAGCTATGAATAATGCTAAAGTTACAATTTCAAAAAATGGAAAGAAAGAAACTATTGAAGTAACTATTCCAGCTGAGAAGAACATTATTACTCAACAAAATAACTTAGATACAAAAAATGGTCAAACATATACTCAAACATTAAAAGCATATTTAAACGAAATCTATGCTACTCAACTTACAAATGGTACTTTTAGTAAGCTATCAGATATTTTCTGCTCTGAATCAGCTTGCTATAATGCTGATGAGTTAATTGCATTACTTCGTTGTGTTCAATATAATCCTAAATATTTAACAGGTACTGATGAAATTTATGCATTTGCACCACGTGCTGCTGCAGGAAATCGTCAAAGACAAATTGCAGCTTTAATGCAAATTTGGGGTGTTCGTGGTATGAACTCAGAAAACGGAAAGTTCTACTATGATAATAATGGTAAGCTAGTTGATGGACGTACTCAACAAGCAACATATGATGCTTTTGATAACCTACATGAATTATATAATGAAGGTTTATTCCCTGAAAAGTATTATAAGGGTTATAATAATGATACTGCATCAGATACATATCGTAAGCAACTATTAAAAGCTGGTAAGTTATTTATGGCTTATGATTATTCTGCATCAACAATGGTATTTAATGCCGATGCGACTAGTGGTTCTAAGACTACATCATTTGAAGCTATTTTACCTCCAGTTGTTCAATGGAATGATGGAGATAATACTACAGATTATTTCCACTATACAGAAGATAACCGTGCTTTAAAGTCAGGTGGTTGGGCAATTCCTGCTTCATCAGATAATATTGATGGTGCTTTAAAGCTAATGGATTATATGTTTACTGATGAGGGTGCTGACCTTCAAGACTATGGTCCTAACACTACTGTATATCGTAAGGCTGTTGTAGAGTATGATGCAACAACTAAGGCTCGTAAGGCTGGTAATGGTACAATTTATATTGGTGGTCAAAATGTTGTAGCCATTTCTAATTCAATTTTAAATAATGCGTCATTTAAGTCTGGATGGAATAACTTCTATCGTAAGATGATTGGTTCAACTCAAGGTATTGGACATCAACGTTCTGATGGTCTAGATTATCAAGCAAATCTATCTCAACATGGTAAGGATTCTCTTGCAAAACTTAATGCTTGTGTTCAAAATGGTTCATTTGTTTTAGCTACTACAAGTGCAGCTGCTGGATTCAAAGCATCTGTTCCTGCAAATATTGCTATTGCAAGTGCAGACTCAACTGCCATTAAGGCTTGTACTGAAAATACTAATCTTGAAGCTTTCTGGAAAGAAAACAAGAACGATACAACTGGTTATTCATTCCTAATTGTTGAAGGTTGGTCTGGTACTAATACTAAAGCTAAGACTGGTGTTGAAACTAAGCAAGCATTCCTTGATACATTTGCTAAGATTGATTCAATTTATCTAGCTGCTTATAATAAAGCATTAGGTAAATAATATTTTAGTTATTTTCTAATATATGGGTGGGTAAACACAGCCCATCCATATATTTAATTATTTTTATGGAGGCAATTATGAAAAATAATTTATTATATAAATGGCAAAAAATTATTTGTTTCACAATTTTAATTGCATCTGGTATAGTTATAATTAGCAGTTTATGCTTTTTTAGCTCAGGATGGTCTGTGTTTCAAATAAATGGTAATGGATATGCAGAAAATTTTTATAGCACATATCTTTCTTTCTATGGTAAAGAAGTAATAGGTGAACAAACTTGTTATTCTGTAGTTTTTACTGATGCACAGAACGCTAAAGATTTCTATGTTAGTTTATTTCAAAATATTCAAAGTGTTAATAACTGCTTATTTTATTTAGGATTAATAAGTATTGTATTAGTTGCTGTAATTGCAATTACAGGTTCTTTCTCAAGGAAAAAATACTATACTTCAAATTTAGTTAGTGGTCTTTTATTTAGTACTTATGGAATTATAATGTCAATTGTAGCTCTTATTAAGTCAATTCTTCTAAAAAGTGATTTATCAAAAATAACTGCTGATCTTGAAAACTATTATAAAGGTTGTGAGATTAAAGGTAAAGCATATGAAGTTGTTAACTCTAGTAATTGCTTAATTGGTATCATTGTTTCTGCTATTTTTATCGTAATCTGTGGATTATTTGCTGCATTTAGCATTTTAAGATATCTACAATCAAATAAAAAGAATGATGTGGAGGTTGTTGCATAATGGAAAATAATGTAAATAATCATGTAGAAGATAAGAATACTCTTTACTTCGAAAAATTGAGATATAATAATAACTCTTTATCTTATAAATTAGGTTTAGGTGCATTGGTTTGTAGTATAACAGCGATGTTTTTAGCTTTAAATACGCTTGATCCTTCAAATGCTCTTACTATTATAGCGATTTTAGGAAATATTTTAATTTTATTAATTGGTTTCTTATGCTGTGAAAAGGTTAAGACTTATAAAATTAATTATTCATATATAATGCTTGGTTTAGGTGGTGTTTGTGCTGCTAGGATTTTCTGGTTTCCTCTTAAATCAATAATTTATTGGAATAAGTTTGTATCTGATTTAGGTGGAAGTGCATCTAAATGCTATAAGAGTGATTATAGTGCATCTGCAACTAAGTATGCTAATGAATTAGGAGCTTCAGTTCTTGGTAAATTTGTTGCAGATGGTTCTGATGCTACAGGTGAATATGGTCATATTTCAACAGCTGGTTTTTTAGTTGCAAATGGAAATGTTCGTGGCATTGTAATGATTATATTACTTGCTGCTGCTGCTACAATGTTTATTTTGTCAGCATTGATTTGTATCAAAAAATCAAAAGATTTAAATGGATATCTAGAATCTATTAATGCTAAACACTAAGGAGGATAAATTTATGTCTATTGTTTCTTTAAAAAATGTAAATAAAATATATCCTAATGGTGCTCATGCGGTATATGATTTTAATATTGATATTGAACCAGGTGAATTCATCGTTATGGCTGGTCCATCTGGTTGTGGAAAATCTACTACTTTACGTATGATTGCAGGTCTTGAGGAGATTTCTTCTGGAGATCTAATTATTAATGGTAAGAGATGTAATGATTTAGCACCACGCGATCGTGATATTGCGATGGTATTCCAAAACTATGCACTTTATGCACATATGACTGTTTATCACAATCTTGCTTTCTCATTAATGATTCGTAAGATTGATTCAGATGAGATACATAAGCGTGTTATGGCTGCTGCTGAAATTTTAGGTTTAGTTCCATATTTAAATCGCAAACCTAAACAGTTATCAGGTGGTCAACGTCAACGTGTTGCAGTAGGACGTGCTATTGTTCGTAACCCAGTTGTTTATTTACTAGACGAGCCACTATCTAATCTAGATGCTAAATTACGTGCTTCAATGCGTAAGGAATTGTCACAACTTCACCATCAGTTAAATGCTACATTTATTTATGTAACACATGATCAAATTGAAGCTTTAACTTTAGCTGATAGAATTGTTGTTATGAAAGATGGTTGGATTCAACAATGTTCATCACCAAAGGAAATGTTTGATAAGCCTAATAATATGTTTGTTGCAGGATTTATTGGAACTCCCCCAATGAACTTCTATCATGGAACAATAAATGAAAACGGTTATTTTGTACATGAATCTTCTGGTATTGAATTTAAGTTAGATCCTGATATGTTTGCTGATATTAAGAGTAAAGGATATGTTGATAAAGAAGTTGTGATGGCTTCCCGTCCAGATTATGTTTATATGGATGATTTGTCATTATCTGAAAATCCAGAAGCAAAATTCGAACTTAATCTTGAATATGAAGAGCACCTTGGTGCTTACAACTTGTTATATGGACTTATTGGCGATGAAAGATGTACTGCAAAGGTTTATAATCGAGATGAAGCAGATGGTGAAAAGGTTGTTTGTTGCTTTGATATGAAGAAGGTTCACTTCTTTGATATTGAAACTGAAAATAGAATTAATGACTAAGGAGGAAAATAATATATGGATAATGAAGTAAAAGATATCGAAAATAATGTTACTCCAGAGTCAGTAGAGGTAACTAAAAAAACTGCTACAAAATCTCAAACTGATGAAAAAAATGCATGGTATAAAAAAGTTTTACCAATGCTAAAAAACTATTTTAAAGGTCTTGGAAAAGATATTCATCGTTCTATTCAAGATAATCCATCAATTATTTGGTGTTTACTGTTAATGGTTCCAGGTATTTTTATTGGATTGTTTCTTGAAAGCCATGTTAGAGCATCATATGCTTTAACTGAGGATTATAGTTTCTCTGGTTTAATGATTTTTATAATGTTGCTTGCAGGTTGTTTAAATATTGTTTGTGGTTTTAAAGTCAAATCAACAAGAAGTTTATCAGCTTCAGTATTAGCATCAATTTGTACAGCTATTATTGTTGTTTCTGGATGTTTCTGGATTTATTGTTTAATTGGCTGTGACCACGTATGGGATGGTACACATGATTATGCATCTGATGCATTTGTATCAATAATTTGTATAACTATTTCAGTAATTGCGCCAACTGTTGGTGCTATTGCGTCATTCTTTACACGTGATAAAAATTATAAGAAGGATACATTATAGTAATGAAGAAAAACGAAGAATTTCAAAAGCAAAATCCTTATCAATCAGATAAGTTGGCTAAAATTCCATCATGGATTAAAATTCTTCTGCTAAAATATTGGGCAGCAGCTGCTGCCTTTTATTTTTTTGCAGTTGCAAATCCAATTGCTCAAAATGAAGATCAATATTATGTATGGGTTTCATTTGGCTTAGGCATATTTCTTGAGTATATTGTTAAAACATTAGTTAGATTTATGAAGAATTCAACAGATAATACCTATCGTTTCAATTTAATAAATTTAAAGGGAGTAGTATCATTATTACTTAATTTAGTTTATTCATTTGTAATTGTTATACCAATTATGGCGATTACTGTTTTATTACAACAACATGGAATATCAATTAATTTATTTGGTGAATATGCTGTAGGTATTGAACCTCTTATGGATGGGTTGATTTTCTTATTGATTGATGCGATTGCAGTTCTAATTAAGAATTTAATTATTAAAGGCATAAAAAAATATAAATTTTATAAGCAAGAGAAGAAAGCTCAAGCAATTATTGATGCTGCAAATATAAAGAAAGAAGAGGAAGATAAATAATGAATGCAAAAATAATTTATTTAGGTCAAAGAAGTATTACATTAGAACTTCAAAATGATCTTCCATACTATAATGATTCACTTTATGATATATATTTAAATGGTGAATTATATCAAGAAAAAGGACAAGTTAATGTTATTTCAATATATGATTTACTTCCTCAAACAAAATATATTGTTGAAATTAGAACCCAAGAGGAATCCGCAAGTGTTGAATTTGAAACAAAATCAGAATATGTTACATTGGATGTAAAGCGCTTTGGGGCTAAAGGTGATGGAGTAACTGATGATACACTATTTATACAATCTTGCATTAATGCTTGTCCAAAAAATGGACGTGTATTAATACCAAGTGGAACCTATTCAGTTTTACCTCTATTTTTAAAAAGTGATATCACTATTGAACTTCAAGAGGGGGCCCATTTACTTGGAAATACTGATAGAAATAAGTATCCAATTCTACCAGGAATGACTCTACTTACTGATGAATCTGATGATTATAATTTAGGCTCATGGGAAGGAAATCCGCTTGATTGCTTTGCAAGTATTATTACAGGTGTTGAAGTATCAAATGTAAATATTATTGGTAAAGGAATTATTGATGGTAATGCTCAAAATGGTGATTGGTGGGTTGACGTTAGAACAAAGCGCATCGCTTGGAGACCAAGAGGTGTATTTTTAGTTAGATGCTCAAATATAACTTTTGAAGGCGTAACTGTTACAAATACTCCATCATGGAATTTACACCCTTATTTTTCAAATAATATTCGTTTTATTGATATGAAGCTAATTTCTCCTAAAGTCTCTCCTAATACAGATGGATGTGATCCTGAATCTTGTGAAAATGTTGATATAATTGGTGTCCATTTTTCAGTTGGTGATGATTGCATCGCGATTAAATCAGGTAAGATTTATATGGGAAGAAAGTATAAAAAGCCGTCATCTAATTTCAATATTAGAAATTGCTCAATGAATTTTGGACATGGTGCTGTTGTACTTGGCTCTGAAATGGCAGGCGGAATTAAAAATATTAACGTAACTAAATGTATTTTTAATGAGACTGATCGTGGACTTCGCATTAAAACAAGAAGAGGTCGTGGTAAAGATGCTATTATAGATGGTATTCTATTTGAAAATATTAAAATGATTAATGTTTTAACTCCACTTGTTATTAATATGTTTTATTTTTGCGATCCGGATGGAAAGACAGAATACGTTTGGTCTAAGGAAAAATTACCAGTTGATGAACGAACTCCATATTTAGGTGAATTCCATTTTAAAAATATTAATTGTACAAACGTTAATGTAGCTGCAGGTGCATTTTATGGACTTCCAGAAATGCCTATTAAAAAGATTACGATTGAAAATGTAGATTTTAGTTATGCACCAAATCCAAAAGAGGGTGTACCTGCTATGATGACTGGACTTGAGGCCATGTCTAATCGAGGTTTAATTTTTTACAACGTTGAAGATGTTGTTTTAAAGAATGTTACTTTAGATAATGGGCTTGAAAAAGAAATAGAAGCAACTAATGTTTCATCAATTTCAAGAGAATAATAAATTTGTCTACTTTAATTAGTAGACATTTTTTATATTGTGTATAAATTTTTGACAAAATGAAAAAAATGTTTAATGAAAACGTCTTCTATTAAGATCGACAATTATTGTAAAAAAAATAAAAGTGAGTTATAATATAAAATGGAAAATAGTAAGAAGAGGTGAAATATTCATGAAATTGTATATTGGTTGTGACCACGGTGGCTTAGATTTAAAAAATGTGTTAATTACATATTTAAAAGAACAAGGCCACGAAATAACAGATGTAGGCACTTATACATATGATTCTTGTGATTATCCTGTTTATGCTAAGCAAGTGGCAGAAGCTGTAAGAGATAAGAAATGTGATAGAGGTATTGTTATTTGTTCAACAGGTATTGGTGTGTCGATTGTTGCAAATAAGGTCAAAGGTGTTAGATGTGCACTTGTAACAGATGTTACGACTGCACGCTTGACTCGTGAGCATAATGATACAAATTGTTTAGCTTTAGGACAAAAGAATGTTTCATATGATCGAGCAAAAGAAATTGCTGATATTTGGCTTGCTACACCATTTTCAAATGGTGAAAGACATAAGCGTCGTATTAGTATGATTGAGGAGGAATAGAATGGCAAAAATTACAATTATTGATCATCCTCTTATTAAACATAAGATGACTCAAATCAGACAAAAAGAAACTAAAACTAAAGATTTTTATCAATGTGTTCAAGAAATTGGAAGTTTAATGGCCTATGAAATATCAAGAGATTTTCCTCTTAAGGATATTGAAATTGAAACCCCTATATGTAAAACAGTTCAAAAAACTTTAGCAAGTGATATTGTTATTGTACCAATTTTACGAGCTGGTCTTGGCATGGTTGATGGTATAAGAGAAATTATTCCATCAGCTAAAGTTGGCTTTATTGGACTTTATCGTGATGAAAAGACTTTAGTTCCCCATGAATATTATGCAAAATTTCCTGATAATATTAAGTCGTCGATTGTTTTATTAGTTGACCCAATGCTTGCAACAGGTGGTAGTGCTATTGCTGCTGTTGATATGTTAAAAAAGCGTGGGGTAAATAATATTCGTTATGTTGGACTAGTTGCTGCACCAGAAGGGATAAGGGCATTGTCAGAAGCTCATCCTGATGTTGATATATATACAGCAGCTTTGGATGAAAAATTAAATGAACATGGTTATATTGTTCCAGGTCTTGGCGATTGTGGAGACCGTTTATTTGGTACAAAATAATGAAAAATAATACAGAATTTGCTAAATTTTATTCTGTTATAACACAAGGATTTATAACTATTTTAGTATTAATTGGTCTGGGATTTTTTATTGGTTATAAAATCAATAAAAATAGTCCATGGCCGATTATACTTGCTGTTGTTGGCGGATTAATAGGTATAGCATCAATGATAATTATCTTATTAAAACTTAATCTAGGTGGTGATAAAAATGGACGAGACACATAAACTCGCTGCAATTGTTGCACCTATATCTTGGATTTGTGGTTTGATTGGTTGGTTAATCTTATTTTTTACATTAAATAAATCTATAAGAAGTGCATGGTCAATAAGCTATGTTATTGGTATTATGACGGCACTTCTTAATTTGGGTTTAATGGTTAAAGGTTCAAAACATATTCAAAAGAATGCTTTGAATCCATATAATAAATCAGTTAAGGTTAACGTTTTATATTATATATTAAGAATTATATTATTTACTGCTATCTTTGCAATGATAATAACAGATCAATATATTTTTAATAGTGAAGCACCTAAGTTTAATGTATGGGCAACCCTCATCGGTTATAGTCTTGTGAAAATAATACTTTTAACCGTTGTTTTGGTTATGAAAGGTAAGGTGAAAAATGAATGAAGTCGCTCTTTTTATCGGGCATTTTGTCTGGTTTATTTAATACAGTTAGTATATTTAACTTCAATGAGCAGATGAAATCAATGCTTATAGTTACTCTTGTTTTAGCAATTATAATCATTATTCTAGGGCTATTAATTAGAAGGGTCGATCCTAAAAAGAAAACACCTTTATGGCTTGTGCCGATTGTTTGGATTGTGTCAATCATTAATGATTTTACAAAGACAAACATAGGTAAAAGATGGAAAACATATGCTCCTTATTTCTTGACTGTTGCGATATACTTGTTTGTACTTAATATATCAGCAATCTTTTGTCAAACAACCCCGACAACCTATATTGTAATTAATTTCGCATTTGGTATAACAACATTTTTTATTATCCAAATCACGGGAATTATATCTTTAGGTTTAGGTGGTTACCTTAAGAGCTTTGTTGGACCGGTATGGTGGTTAGCATTCTTGTTTATTCCAATTAATATTATTAGCGAGTTTGCACTTCCACTATCGCTTACACTACGTTTAACAGGAAACTTACTTTCTGGTAGTGTTATTTCTAAGCTTATTGTCGGATCGGCTGGATGGTTTGCTATCCCATTTATGCCGTTTATTAATGGATACTTTGACTTGATGTCAGGAGTCATTCAAACATTTGTATTTATAATGTTAACGATAATCTTCACTTCTATGAAGATTGATGATAGCGAAAAAATTTATAATTAATTAAGGAGAAAAATAAAATGGAAATTTTAACAACAATTTTAACACAATTATTAAACGTAATTAACTTTTTGGTAGACTACCCTGGTGGTATGCAATTTGTAGGTGCTGGTATCGCTGTATTTACTGGTGTAGGTTCAGGTATCGGTGAAGGTATGGCTGCAGCAAAGGCTGTTGAAGCAGTAGGCCGTCAACCTGAAGCTTCTGGTAAGATTACTGTAACAATGATTATTGGTCAAGCAGTAGCAGAAACTACTGGTCTTTATGGTTTAATCATTGCTATTATGTGTATGTCAAAGTAATAAGCAAAAAATAAAAAAAATAAGGAGACAAAATTATGAACATATTGGAGTTGAGCGATGTCCTTAATGATATTTCTGATTTCGTTAATGGCTGCTTAGGGCCTCTAGGTGCTAATGGTTTGTCTAATATTGCTACTTATGCTGTTGATTTAGGTGTTCAACTTTGTTCAACATTAATTATCTTTTTGCTTGTTAGGTTCCTATTATGGAAACCAATCACTAAGATGCTTGAGCAAAAACGTGCAGAAGCTGATAAAGAACTCGAAGAAGCTCATGCAGCAAATGAAAATGCTAAAGCTATTGAAGCAGAACTTAAAAAGCAAATGGCAGAAGCACAAATTGAGGTTAAGTCTATTTTAGATAGTGCTGAAATGGATGCAAATGCTAGACGTGATGAAATTATTAATCAAGCAAAGGCTGAGGCTAAATATCGCGTTAATGCTGCACAAATTGAAATCAATCAAGAAATCAAAAATAAGCAACACGAAATTCAAGAGATGATTGTAAATACTGCTTTTGAGGCAGCATCTAAAATTCTTGAACATGAAGTAGATAAGGACAAATACCTTAAGGTTGTTAATGAAATTATAGAGGGGGCCTCTAAATAATGCTAGCAAAAGAATATGCAACTGCAATATTTGAACTAGCCTCTTCAAATAATGTACTTAATGAGATTGAAAATGAATTTAATACATTAATTCTTGCAATTAATGAAAATGAAGATTTTATGAAGGTTTTAACATACCCTCGAATCTCATCTAAGCAAAAAAAAGAATGTATTACAAATGTATGTAAGGGCATGAATGATACATTTATTGATTTCCTATATGTATTAGTTGATAATAATCGTATTGGAATCATTAAGGAAATTCATGAAGAATTTACAAATTTAATTAATGAGAAGAATAATATGCTTGTTGTTGATGTAATTTCAGCTTCAAAGCTTGATGATAATCAGATTAAAAATCTTGAAGTTAAGTTATCTGAATATTATGGAGGTAGGCATATTAGTATTAATCCTTTAATTGATGAAAAGCTTATTGGTGGTATTAAGGTTATTGCAAATGGTAAATCAATCGACTTAAGCTTAAATAGTAAGCTTCAAGCATTAAAGGACAATATTTAATGAAAGGAAAAAACTTTATGAGCAATATCAATTTATCTGAAATCTCAAGTTTAATAAAAAAACAAATAGAAGCTTATAAAGATGATATCAAAACAGAAACAATTGGTACTGTTGTTGAGGTTGGTGATGGTATCGCCATTGTTCATGGTCTTGACAAGGCTATGCAATCTGAACTATTAATTTTCCCTAATGATGTTTATGGAATGGTTCAAAACCTTGAAACAGATTCTGTTGGTGTGATTTTACTTGGTGACTCTTCTTTAGTAAAAGAAGGAGATATTGTAAAATGTACTGGTAAAATTTTAAATGTTCCTGTTGGTGATAATTTTATTGGACGTGTAATTAACCCACTTGGTGCGCCAATTGATGGTCTTGGTCCAATTGAATCAACAGAATATCGTCCTATTGAGCAAAAAGCTACTGGTGTTATGCAACGTTCAAGCGTTGATACACCACTTCAAACTGGTATTAAGGTACTAGATGCCTTAGTTCCAATTGGTCGCGGTCAGCGTGAATTAATTATTGGTGACCGTCAAACTGGTAAAACAAGTATTGCCGTAGATACAATTCTTAACCAAAAGGGTAAGGATGTAATTTGTATTTATGTTGCAATTGGACAAAAGGAATCAACTGTAAGCTCTGTATATGAAACTTTAAAGAGTCATGATGCAATGAATTACTCAATCATTGTTAGTGCATCTGCCTCAAATCCTGGCCCACTTCTTTATTTAGCACCATATTCAGGTGTATCTCTTGCTGAGTATTTTATGTATCAAGGAAAGGATGTTTTAATTGTTTATGATGATTTATCTAAGCATGCGGTAGCTTATCGTGAAATGTCCTTACTATTACATAGGCCACCTGGCCGTGAGGCATATCCAGGAGATGTTTTCTATCTACATTCAAGACTACTAGAGCGTGCTGCTAAGCTTTCTAAGGAATTAGGTGGAGGCTCAATTACGGCTCTTCCTATTATTGAAACACAAGCCGGAGATATTTCAGCATATATTCCAACTAATGTAATTTCAATTACGGATGGACAAATATTCCTTCAGTCAGATTATTTCTATAAAGGTATTAGACCAGCAATTAATGCCGGACTTTCTGTATCACGTGTTGGTGGTGCGGCTCAAACAAAGGCAGTAAAAAAAGTATCTGGTACTCTTCGTCTAGATTTAGCATCATATCGTGAGCTTGAATCGTTTGCCCAATTTGGTTCTGACCTTGATGCGTCTACAAAGGCACGTCTTGAACGTGGTAAACGTACTGTTGAAGTTTTAAAACAGGGCCTTCATGAAACTATCCCATTTGAGAAGGAAGCTGTGATTCTTTATGCCCTAACAAAAGGATATCTTGACACAATTGAACTTAACGATATCTTACGTTTTGAAGCTGAACTTTATCGTTCAATGGATACAAATAAGCTAGGACAAGAAATTAGTCAAATTTTACGTGAGACAAAGGCTTTACCTGATGAGGCTAAGCTTGATGAGTTCATTAAAAATGAAAAACGTAAATTCATTTAAGGAGTGATAAAATGTCTAATTCCTTACATGAAGTAAAAACACGTATTGATTCAACTAAATCAACAGCACAAACAACCAAAGCTATGTATATGGTTTCACAGTCTAAGGTTCGTCGAGCTGAAAAAGCATATAAGGATTATCAATCATTTATGAATAGTGTCGCTTCTATGGTTACAAGTGTGGTAACAAAAGCTGGTATTGATTATTCGCATCCTCTTTTAACTAAACGCGATGTAAAGAAAACATGCTACCTAATTGTTACATCAGATAGAGGACTTGCTGGAGCATATAATGCTAATACATTTAAAGCTTTAGAACAAACTTTAGAAACTCACTCTTCAAAGGATGAATTTATAGTTACTTCAATTGGTCGAAAAGGATTTTCTTATATTGAACAAAAGGGATATCCGACAATTGATCATGAACCAATTTTAGTTCGTGATGATGTAATGTTTATTGATATAGTTCCTCTTGCAGAGAAGATTATTGATTTATATCTTGTTGGTACAATTGATAGGCTCGTAATTATTTATAATCATTATGTTAATAGTTTAACTCAAGAGATTAAAGAAACTGAATTACTTCCAATTACAGCTTTAAATGGTGAAGTAAAGGATATTGATTATATATATGAGTCTGGAATTGAAAAAACATTAGATATGATGCTTCCAATGTATCTTGAGGATATGATTTATGGTATCATTCTTGATGCAAAAACAAGTGAACATTCATCACGTATGAATTCAATGCGTAGTGCATCTGATAATGCAGATGAAGTAATTTCAAAATTACAATTATTATATAATAGAGCTCGTCAAAATGTTATTACAACTGAGTTAATTGATATTATTGGTGGAGCTAATGCTATAGGAGGTAAAGAATAATGGACGGTAAAATCGTTGAAGTAAAAGGTCCCGTTGTTGACGTTAAGTTTGAAGACGGTAATCTTCCCAAAATAAACGATGCCTTAAAAGTTAATGTTAGTGCCAATGATAATAATGGCGTTGAGATTAAATTGACTCTTGAGGTTGCCCTTCATGTTGGAAATAAGGTTGTTCGTTGTATCGCAATGGATTCAACAGATGGACTTGTAAGAGGAATGCCTGTTGTTAATACAGGAAATCCGATTAGTGTACCAGTTGGTGAAAAAACCTTGGGCCGTATGTTTAACGTACTTGGCGATCCAATTGATGGCGAAGGCATAGATGCTGATGTTAAGCGTATGCCTATTCACCGTGAAGCACCAAAGCTTGAAAATCTTTCAAATAATGTTGAAATTCTTGAAACAGGAATTAAGGTTATTGACTTACTTGCACCTTATATTAAGGGTGGTAAGATTGGTCTATTTGGTGGTGCCGGTGTAGGAAAAACAGTATTAATTCAGGAATTAATTCACAATGTCGCTCAAGAACATGGTGGTATATCTGTATTTACAGGAGTAGGAGAACGTACTCGTGAAGGTAATGATTTATATCATGAAATGAAAGAATCAGGAGTTATTGCTAAAACAGCAATGTGTTTTGGTCAAATGAATGAGCCACCTGGTGCTCGTATGAGAGTTGCACTTACAGGGCTTACAATGGCTGAGCATTTCCGTGATGCTGAACATCAAGATGTACTTTTGTTCATTGATAATATTTTCCGTTTTACACAAGCAGGTTCTGAGGTTTCAGCCTTACTTGGTCGTATGCCTTCAGCCGTAGGCTATCAACCAACGCTTGCAACCGAAATGGGTAAGCTACAAGAGCGTATTACATCTACTAAGGATGGTTCAATTACATCTATTCAAGCAGTATATGTTCCAGCAGATGATTATACTGACCCAGCTCCAGCTACAACATTTGCTCACCTTGATGCAACAACAAATCTATCTCGTAAGTTAACAGAGGAAGGTATTTATCCAGCTGTTGACCCTCTTGCATCAACTTCTCGTGCACTATCACCCGAAATTGTAGGTAAGGAACATTACGAAGTTGCCTGTCGTGTTCAACAATTAATTCAAAGATATAATGAATTACTTGATATTATTGCTATTCTTGGTATGGATGAATTATCAGAAGACGATAAGCTTGTAGTAAAACGTGCAAGACGTGTTAAATTATTCTTATCACAAAATATGTTTATTGGTGGACAATTTACAGGCGTACCTGGTGCCTTTGTTCCTGTGAAGGAAACAATTCGAGGATTTAAAGAAATTCTTGATGGTAACTGTGATGATATGCCAGAAGAGGCATTCCGTCTTGTTGGTACTATTGATGATGCAAGAGCTAAGGCATTACGAATTGAGGAAGCTAATAAGTAATGAAAATTAGTGTATCTACCCACCAAGGTAAATTATATGATGATGAGATAACGTATGCTGTTATAAAAAATGCAGATGGTGAGTTTGCAATTATGAAAAATCACATTCCTTTAGTTTGTGTTATCCCTGATGGATATATCAAGTTAGTTGTTCCAGGTCAAGAATTGTACCTTGCAATTATTAATGGTATGCTTGAATTTAAGGAAAATATAATTACTGTTATTGCTCAAGGTGCTCACATTGGATATTCAAAGGAAAGTGCTCTAGAACATTTAGAGAGTATTAGAAGTGAAAGACTTGAGTCTAATCGAAAGGCTAATATTGATTTTACTCAAAAAGAAAAAGAACTTCTTGATAATATTAGAACTACTAAAGCAGGAAGCTTATAAGATTAGATTTATATTTAATTAATAAAAATTGGTAGATAATTCATTTGAATTAATAATTTACCAATTTTTTTATTTTATGGTAAAATAAGATATCTCATAATATAAGAGGTGAAATATTGTGGTTTATAATATTGTATATATTGTTGTTTGGTGTTCAATGGCATTTTTATATTATATAGTGCTAAGAAGTCTTAGAATTGAAAGATTATTTCCTCAGGGTAAAATAAGAGAAATTAGACTATGCTATTTTTTGCTAATATTTGTTTTATCATATCTTACAACTGAAGGCATATTCAAACTTGTCGATGTAATTATTCCTTCTAAAAATTAATTGTAAATTTTTGTATAATTGCCTAATTTTAGATAATACTAAAATTGAGGTGAAACAATGAAGGAAAAGGTTAAACAGTTTTTCGTCGAGAAGAAAGAATTATTAATTTTTATTGGTGTTCTTGCTTTTGTATTTACAGCTGTTATGATTATTTCTAGTATTGCTCTTAAGGAGGATGATTCTCCAATTGATGTAGATAAACCTGAGCCTGCTTTAACAGATGATGGTACTGTAGATCAACCTACAAGCCCAGAAGAAATTAAAATCACATTTGGTTATCCCGCAGGTGAAGGAATTGATATCATTAGAGTTTATTATGATATGACAAAGTCGAATGATGTATTAAAAACTGCTGTTATTATAAGTGAAAACAAAGCCTATGAATCAACAGGTTTAACATATCACAAAAGTAATGATGAAGCATTTGATGTATATGCTGTATATGATGGAAAAGTAACTGGAATTAGTAAGAGTGATTCGTATGGTACGATTGTGGAAATTACTCACGATAATAATGTTATTACATATTACTCATCACTTGCATCAACTTCTTTAAAGCTAAATGATGAAGTGAAAAAAGGAAGTACTATAGGGGTTGCTGGTAAAAATGTATTTGATGATGAGGCTTCTATTCATATGACTTTTGAAGTGAAAGTTAATGGTGAATACGTAGATCCTGAAAATACTTTTGGTTTGACTCTTGAAGAAGTTTCTAAACTTGAAGATACAAAAATTGAGAAATAGCAAATTTGCTATTTCTTTTTTGAATGAAAGAAAGAAAAATCCATAAGATATAGTAGAGGTGTATATCTTATGGATAGTAAAATAAGAAATAGAGTATTAGAAATGGCAAATATGATATTAGAAAATAATACAACGGTAAGAGATGTAGCTAAAAGGATAGGGTATTCAAAATCAACTGTACATAAAGATTTAAGAGAAAAATTACCTTTAATAAACGAAGAACTATATGAAAAAGTATGCGAACTTTTAGCCTTTAATAAAAAGGTAAGACATATTAGAGGAGGACAATCAACTAAGATTCATTATGCTCTGTTAAAATTTCCTCCACTTGAATTCCCAAAGAAGAAAGATTTAAGCGACCATTTGTCAAATTTGTAATTTCTTCTTTAAAACTAGAAACATTTCTGGGCTCAATACCTAACTCAATACGTACAATATCACTATATTCTATTTTGAAAATAGTATATTTTTTTAAATATCCTTCAATGATATTATATGAAGGATACGAAATCTTGACACTAATTCTTTCGTAATCAAGAAATGTGTAAATATTGGTTTTGTTTAAAGCTTCAGATACACTAGAAGAATAAGCACGAATTAATCCTCCTGAACCTAGTAAAATACCACCAAAATATCTAGTTGTAATGGCTAAAATATTTGTCAATTCACGTTTTTTTAATACATCGAGCATAGGCATTCCAGCTGTTTTTTGAGGCTCTCCATCATCAGAGGCTTTTTGAATTTCAGCCTTTTGACCTAAAATATATGCGTAACAATTATGAGTTGCATCATAATACTTTTTACGCGTTTGTGCAAGAAAAGTGTTTACTTCATCTATAGAATTAACTCGAAAGAGAGTTGTTATAAAAATTGATTTGTTAATTATAATTTCATTTATGCATGTAGTCTTAATTGTTTTCATTAAATCACCAAGCTGATTATATCATATTTTCATCTAAAACATTCAAAATAAAAGAATATTGAAAAAAACAAATTATAATGATATAATTTGAAATAGGGTGATAGATTATGTCAAAACGGTTAGTGTGTACAACATCTACGGGTTGTTTAGATTACTATGAACATAATGAACATATAGATACAATTCGTATTAAAATAGATATGGACGGAGAGCTTTTAGCCGATGGTACTGAAATAAAAGCTGAAGATTTTTATGCTAAAATGACTGCTGACAAGCATTTGGTTCCTAAAACAAGTCAACCTTCAATCGGTGAGTTAATGGAAATATTTGAAAATTATGCTAATGAAGGTTATGATGAAATTATTGTAACAACTATTTCTTCTAAATTATCAGGAACTTATAATGGTATTTGTCAATGTGCTCAAATGCTTGAGGATAAAATTAAGATATATCCTTTTGATACAAAGACAGTTTGCTTAAATGAAGGATATTTTGCACTTACAGCTGCTAGAATGATTGAAGAAAATATTCCAACTGAGGATATTTTAAAAAAACTTGAGCAAATGCGTAATGGAAACTTTTTAATGTTTGCAGTTGATTCACTTGAATGCTTAGTAAAAAATGGCCGCCTTTCTGGTGCAGCCGGTTTTTTAGGTAAGTATTTAAAGATTAAACCATTACTTGGATTATGTGAGGACGGTTCGATTCAAGCAATTGAAAAAATTCGTACCACTAAGAAAGCATTAGAAGCTGTTTGTGATCATTTCAAGGAATATACAGCTGGACATAAATTTGAAGCATTTATTGTATATACAGGAGATGAACTAAAAGAGTTCTTTTTAGAAACAATAAAAGAAAAGCTTGGAATCGAAAATATAATTGAATCTCCATGCTCTCCTGTAGTAGGCTGCCATGTTGGCCCTAATGCAATTGGTCTTGGTTGCTTTTTAAAAGATTAATTAAGAAAGTCTTCGGGCTTTCTTGTTTTTTGAGGTGAAATATGGAACAATATATTGCTGCTTTGAATATAGTTAAAGAACTAGAAAAAAATGGTTTTTCGGCATATATTGTAGGTGGCTATGTTAGAGATACACTACTTAATATTAAGTCAAATGATATCGATATAACAACAAATGCTTTACCTGATGATCTAAATCATTTGTTTAAAACAATTGACTCTACTGCTAATAAATATTTATCATGCAAAGTTATGTACGAAGGTTATGAATTTGAAATTACAACATTTAGGACTGATATTGAGTATATTAATCATAGACATCCAGTTACAAAAATAGTAGAAAATCTTGAGGAAGATCTTAAACGTAGAGATTTTACAATTAATGCTTTGGCATTAGACTCAAGAGGCAAAATTATCGATTTATGCGATGGACTATTAGATATTAAAAATAAGCTTGTAAGAGTAATTGGGGATCCTTTTAAGCGTTTTGATGAAGACGTATTAAGAATCTTTAGAGGCTGTTATTTAGTTAGTAAACTTAATTTTGATATTGAAGATAGTACGTTTAAAGGGATGCAAGCCTCAGCTAAATATGTCACCTATTTAAGTGACGAAAGGATTTTTGATGAATTAACTAAAATATTAAAATTTGCTCATTATAAAAAAGCATTGTCTTATTTAATTAAAACGAGTGTTTTAAATTATTTAAAATTAGATAAGGTCATAGAATATGTTATAAACTCAAATGTTAGACCAAGCATAGATGATATAATTGCGATATCAATATATATTAATACGGGATATGAATTTAAGGTAGCTAATAATAAAAAAAGACTTTATTTTGATGCGGCATTTCTTGCAAAAGAAGGATTCACAAATCTAAATTTATACAAATATGATTTGGATACAATTATTCTTGCTGATAAAATAAGAGCCTTTGTTGATAATAGAAATACTAATTTTGATGAATTAGTTAAAACAAAACTAGCATTACCTATAAGTTCTAAAAAAGATTTAAAAGTAAATGCTAATGATTTGATTAAATATATAAATAAGCCTCAAGGACCTTGGATTAATGAATTACTTCATAAAATTGAAAAAGCAGTTTTAGAAAATAAAATTAAAAATGAAAAAAGTGAAATATTAAATTTTATCAAGGAGGATAATGATGTCTGATATTGAATATTATACATATTATGGAAAGATTAAAGGAATCAATACATCCGATGGAATGTTAAATCTTCTTGTAACGTTAAGTGACTCTAATGATGTAAATGTAAAAACAGAAGATAAGAATAATGATATTAAGGTAGGATATATTTATAAACTTAAAATAGGAAGACATAATAATTCTGACCGTGCTGTTTTTTATTTATTTGAATACCAAAGTGTTTCATCAATTGATGATTTAGATGAAGTTGATAAAGCATATAGAATGTTTGATAATAGTTGCCCATATAGCTTAGTAGAACTTAAGGATTCAATTTATAATTATATAATGCAAATAAAGAATGAAACTATTTTAAAGATTACTAAAAAGGCTTTAAAAAAATGTGAAAAATCTTTCTTTTTATATCCTGCAGGTCAAAGACTGCATCATAATTATGTTGGTGGACTAGCGCATCATACATTAGGAATGTTAAATCTAGCTAATGATTTTGCTAAAAATTTTCCATATTTAAATAAAGATTATTTATTTGCAGGAGTTATTCTTCATGATTTAGGTAAAACGGTTGAATTTACTGGAGTTGAAAACACTGAGTATTCTCTTGAGGGTCAATTACTTGGACATCTTGTTATTGGTGGATTTAGCGTTCATGATATTGCATGTGAGCTTGGACTTGAAAATAAAGAAGAGGTATTACTTTTAGAACATATGGTAATTTCTCATCATGGACAGCCAGCTTTTGGTGCTTGCAAAAGGCCACAAACTGCTGAAGCCGCAGCGTTATGGTATATTGATACTCTCGATTCTAAGTTTAGGGTTTTGGGAACCGAACTTCAACATACAAAACCTGGTGAATTTACAGATATTATAGGAGTAATGGAAAAAACAAAGTTTTATAAGCCAAAAAACTAAGAGTATTCTCCTAGTTAATTAATGTCTCATATTAATATGGGACTTTTTATATAATCCAAGATGCTCCAATGATTACAAGTAAAATAAATAAAACAAGAATTAGAGCCCATGATGCATTAGTACCTTGGGTATTATCGCAAGTCATATTTTCCCTCCTTTTCATTATATTATATTCGGATTTTTATAATGTGAGCAAAGAAAAGCCCAATTATGTAAAAAAAATATTGCAATAATCACATTTAAATACCACATTTATTCTATTGCAATTTGACAATAAAAATGTTATCATTGTAAATGCTATGGTTATAGCCAAATTCGTTATAAGGAGACTTAAACATGAATCATAATACTAAAAATACAAGGTTTTTAAGACCATTAAGTCTAGCTTTTATGTCATGCGTATTCGCATTGACTCTTTCTTCATGCTCAAATAATGAGGATAAATACAGCTCTATTAATGGTGATAATACATATTTAACCCTTGGTGACAAATATAGTGTAACAAATAAAGAACTTTATAATCAGTTGAAGTGGAGTTCTTCAACTTATCTTTCAAATCAATTGAATAGTACAATTGTAAAAGAGGAACTAGAAGAAGTTAAAGCAGCTGTGGAGAGTTCAAATGAAAATACTGAGAAATACCGTAATAAAGTCCAAATGGCATTAATTTGTGATGTTTATGGTCTTTCAGCATACTCTGATTATACAGGATTAAATAACCCTTATAATAAGAAAGCGAAAGAAAAAGAATTTATTACTAAAACATCAGTTAATAATAAGGTTGGGGCTATTACAGAAGCTGATTTAAATACACTTTTAAGTAGAAAATCAACTACAAATAATGATGAAGACAAGTATGACGAGGACAAGGGAACTTATGATTTTGATTATTCAAAATTATCTTCTGCTCAAAAGACATTACTTGCTCAATATTATGAAACTGTTGCTCAAGAATTATATGCTAAGAAAGTTCTAGACAAAGAAATTGCTGATCATGATGCTGATCTTGATGACGATGAGGAACGTTATTTCAGCAATTCAGAAATAATTAATTATTGGAGTAGTAATTATCATTATGCATCTAATATTGATGCAATTATGATTAGATTTATGAATGAAGATGAATCAAAGGCGGTCTTAAAGTCATTTGGATTAAAGACTTATCGTTCTCAATTATATTTCATTGCTCAAAGAGAAGGGGAAACTGATTCAGAGTATTCAAAGTTCTATGATGATTATGATTTTACAGCTCCTAATACTTTAAGATCTGCAACTCCTTTAGCATCAAGTCCTCAACTTGTATTTTCAATTTATTTACAAATGTATAATTATATTTATACAACTCGCGAAAGCCTTCCAGTTAATTCTACCATTACAAGCGATAATTCAAATTGTAGAAAAATTACAGCAAATCTTGTTAATACATATGGTACAGTTGATCTTAGTGGAAAGTATTATGCATTAGATTACATTAATATCCTAAAGGAAAATAATCCTGATTTGTATGAGAAACTAACTTATAATAAGGAATCTCTTGATAAAATTAATTCTAGTTTATCAACGTATTTATATGACACTCTTAAATCTGTAACATATAAAGAAGAAAATGGCGAAAGAATTGATACAACAAAGGATAATTATTCAACGTCAGCTCAAAGCTATGGTGATTTCTATTATATGGCTTATAAGATTAGGCAAGAAGACGATTCTCAAAAGTTATACTATACTAGCAACCAAGAAAATGAAATTTACTATGTTGAAGAAGTAGATGGAACTTATAAAGTTTACAAGTATAAAGGCTCAAGTAAGATTGAAGTTCAAGATGATGAATTAAAAGATCGTGATGAGAATCATCCTCTTTTAACAAATGAAGGTAAAAAGAATTATTATGAATTACTTAACGAAATTTATGATGGCTTAAAGAAAGAAACGCTTACTTCATCATATATCTCAACTTGCATGACAAATGCCAAGAAAAATGTTAAAGTCCGTATTTACGATAAGGATATTGAAATTGCTTATATGGCTGCTAATTCTGATTATTCTAAGAATCGTAAGAGTGGAGCTGCAAATCTTGTAGCTACATTTAAATATGAAGATGAAGATTCTACTGATAAGACACGTTCGTGGGAAAAATCAGTAAATATGATTGATATTTGGAATAATCTTGAGCCAACAAGTGGTATTTCAAGTGCAGTATCTTTACTTTCAACACAGGTTATAAAATCAACATCTACTTATGATAAGATTAAAAATGATAAAGAAAAGACAGATACATATTATCAAAGCTTAAATAATTTACTTTCTAATTTTGCAGCTGACCAATTATCTTCATCTGGTTATAGCGCATCTTTAGGTAAATATAACTTCTTAATGTTATATTTCCATACAAACAATATGGCTGATATTATTAATGATTATTATTGTGTTAATGAAGCATCTACATCATTAATTAATGATTATGCTAATAGCGATTTAGCAGAAATATTAGCTAAATTTGCTAATACATATTATGATAGTTATTTTTCTGTTTCAGGTAAGAATTTATTAGTTTATGTAGATATGGATGAAGATGGCGAGCCTGATCGTACTGAAACTGGTCTTTCATATGTTGATTCAGATTTTGATTGGAATCAGGTAGATCCTAATTCGGAACAAACATACAATGACCTTGCAAAAGAACTAATTAACAAGATCATTACATTGTGTGATAATTCATCTAATTCAAATGTAGATACTATTTCTAGTATTATAACTGAATATAATAGTTCATCTCGTTTTACTAATGGTCATGATAAATATGAAGGTGATGACGAGTATAATCCAACAGAACCTGAATCTGAGTGGGCTAAATATCGTCGTGCTGGTATTTTCCTAAAGACTGAAGATTTATCAGTATCTAATACTTCAGATTATGCAAGCTGTAATGACGTTTTAAAACTTGCAGTATATAAAGCATATCAAGAGAATTTCTTGTTTAATGGTAAAGATGGAGTAATGCCTAATGAATATTTATTAAGAGACTATTATGGCTCAACTGGAAAAGGTCTTTACTCATCATTTGGTTATAATCTTCCACTTTTAACATCAGCTACAACAAAAGCTAGTGCTAAATATGAAGAGGATGAAAATAATGGTGATTTATACAATAATTTAGTTTATAAATATAATGATGAGTATTATAAAATTTCTAATATTTTTAATTCAGATGATAAGATTAGTATTAATCAAGCATTATCATTTATGCTAGATTATGCAGCTAATGGTTCTTCATCAACACTTCCTACTGATGTAACAACAGCACTTACAACTTATTTCCAACCTGCATTTACAAGATATACATCTGATTCAACACAATTTGAAGTACTTGTAACATGGATGACAAAAGAGACAGGTTACACTTTAACCGAAAATGATGATATTTATAAGTATTATGGATTCGGAAATTCAAGTTCTAATTATGATTTCTATAAAACGGATTCTGACGGAAATTCAGTATTCCAATGCTATAATAATAAAACAACATTCCAAGCGTTATTAGATTCTAATCATGAAAGTACTGATTCATACCTATCTACTGTTAATGTATATAGTAGTGATTCTAAATTATCATTCTTTGGCGAAGAGAATGCTGATGAATACGTTAAGCAATACTTTACTTTATTAAATCAATATGATGGTTGGTGGACACAAATGAAATCATATATTATTGAAAATGTAAAGGTAAGTAATAAGGAGGGTAAATAATATGAAAAATACAAAGAGAATTATTTCCCTTCTTGGGGTTGCAGTTATTGCGGGTACACTTGCATCATGTGATGCAAACCGCAATACTAAGGCTCCTACGGGAAATCTAAACCTAAATGCAACATATGCTTCATTAGAATCTCAAAGTAATATTAGTGTTTCAGTTAATGAAATGTATAACCAATTTCGTATGAATGGTTATTCAACGGTATTAAACAAAATTAAAAATTCATTGTTAGATGACTATATAAAGAAGAATAACATTAATTATAGTAATTCAAAATTTACAGATGAATTTGATAAATACTTATTAAATGCAATTTTTTCAGTGTCAACTGTAGAAGATTATCTTGATTTAGAGGATGATGATAAGGATGTTGCTGTTCAAAAATTTATTGATAATCAATTAACAAGTAATGGTATTAATATTTCTTCTAATAAAAATGAGTTATATCCTACGTATGATGAAACAAATGATGTTTTAGTTTATCATTGGGGAAATATAACTGATTTAATGAGTACATATGCATATACATTAGCTAAAATTGAATATGCTAAGGAAAATATAGAATATATTCGTAACTATGAATATTTATACGATGTCGATGGAAATAAGGTTGAAAATACATATTATCTTCCAAAGGATGGTAGTGGAGATTCAAAGGATTCTGTATTGGATGCTAGAAAAAACATTTATTCATCAATTCAAAATTTAACAGCAACAAAAGATATTCTAGATGGAAGAAATCCATATAATGAAGAGTCAGATGCTAAAACAGTTAATCAGGCGATTGTAATTAAGTTTGCATCAAAGGCTCAAGCTGAAAAATATATTAATCTTGTTGAGAAAAAGGTACATTATAGTCTAAATAAAGATGGTATAACTCAAGCGGAAGTAAAAAAATTTTATATTGAATTATTTAATGCTTATTATAAGACTAAGTATATTGATCCAGAAGGTTTAGATGAATGTGAATATACAACATTTAGATCTGATGACGAAAACGATGAAATGACAGATGAAATTGGTTCAACTGCTGTCACTTTTATGACGAAAAATATGGTTGATGAAGATAGTACCGAGGAAAACGAAAAGTATTATTTATCTGAGCCATTCAATATTTCAGGCGATAATATTTATTATATGTGCTATCGTGGACATATTTATGAAGGCGATGATTGGGACAATTTGTCAGATGAACAAAAGAGTTGTCTTAATAGTACATATATTGATGATAAGATTGTTGAAAATTGGGCTACTGAAACATATGGTAATACCTTAATTGAGGCTATTTTATCTGATACAGGCTACACACTAGCTGCGGATTCTAAACGTAGTGTTTTAGATTTAAAGATTTTTGATCCAATTTATGAAAACCAATATTATAATTCATATTCTGATTCATATGATTTTGCATCTAAGAGCTCATTTGATAATTCATTAGTATTTACACTTAACTATACTGATAATACAGTAGGTACATTATCTACATCTTATTCATATTCTGTTAGTGATTCTTATGATGAATTAAATAGCAAATATGGTGTATCTAAGGCTACATCACTACTTGCAACTAAGTATTTAACTAAGACAATCTTACTTGATAAGATTGATAGTGATACTGTTTTTGGATATAAGGATGGTCTTAAATCTGCAATTAAGAGCTTTAAGAAAAATGATACTTCTTATTCAAAGAAGATGGGATTAAGCAATTATTTAGTTTTACAATATGGTTTTGATAATCAAGATGATATTGTAAATTATAACTTAATGGCTTCTGATTTGACTTCTGCATTCAATAGTTATTATGGAAAGTTCTGGAAGGCTGATGATTATGTTACAACTTCTGATTCATTAAAGAATGAAGCTATTAAATACCAGATAGGTGAAAATCTATTAAAGTTTAACGATGTTAATGGTTTAATGGCAACATTTAAAACATTCGCTGACAAAAAATATAATAATTATTATAGCTTAGATATCTCACATATTCTTATTTCCATTGATTATGATCATGATGGTACAAATGATGATCCTAAGGATTTCTATAGCGATTTAAGTGAAGCTGATAAGGTTATTTTTAGAAAAGATATTTTAACATTAGCTGATGCAATTGTTAAAGAGGCTGCAATTATTAATACAAAGACTAAGGTTGAAGCCTTACAATTTATTGCTAAAACATTCAATAATCCGGGATATGATTATACATTACAATGTGCAGATTATAAAAATAAGAAGTGGTCTGAATTTACAAAGAATTTTGAATTTGCCTTAAGAGCTGAAGACCTTAATACAATTGATTATTCAAATGGTTCTAATTATGTTGAAGAGTTTACTGATGCTGTAAAGGATTTATATTCAAAGATTATATCTGAAAATTATAAAGACGTTAAAGAAAATTTATCTGATTATGGATATTGGAACTATGAGCCATATACATATAAGGATGATAATAAGAAGGAGCATACTGTAGAGGCAACAGCTAATAACAAGATTGATGTTAATGCAGCAGATTTATCACTATTAACTGAAACAACTTATGGTTGGCATATGCTTTATGCTTATGATATTACAAATCAGACAACATGTAAGTTTGAATCATCAAATGACTCATCATTATCTACTAATGTAACTAATTCTGATGGAAAGATTATGTATTCATATAAAGAAGGAGATACAACAAAGATTTGTACTGAAGATTTCTATAATGATAATAAGACAAATGATTCTTATTCTGATTGGAAAAAATTAGCTTCTGTTAAGACTTGGGAATATCAAGATATAATTGTATATAAGAATGATGTAGACACTACATCAGATGATGATGTTGTATATGTATCTGGCTATAGTTCTGATGAAAAGGCATCTATTGAACAAATTTTCATTTACTTTATGGAAATGACAAATAATGGTTCAGTAACATCAATGCGTTCTACAACTACAACAGCTGTTAAGAATATACTTGCTGATGTTATGTCAAGATATTCAAATTCTACATTCCAAACATATCGCTTATATAAGCAAATTGGAAACATTGTATGGAATAATGTTGAAGGCTCAAGCGTTACAGCTTCTTCTCAACAAGCTAGATATAACGAAGTCTTTGCAATTCAAGAACGTACAATTGATTCTTATGAAACATTAGAAGAATCAGATGTATTCTATGGCTGGTTTGATGCTAAAAAAGCAGATGGTACTAGTGCTTGGATTCTTGACGAATTAAAAATTAATTAATTATTTATAGGGATTCATTTGAGTCCCTATAATTTTTTGAGGTGAAGTATGAAGGTTTTACAAATTGCATCAGGTTCTAAAGGAAATTGTACCTTTATTACGACAAATACAGCTAAAATTTTACTTGATTGCGGGATATCTAAAAAAAGAGTGGAAGAAGCCCTTAGTAATAACGAATTTGATTTGTTAAATTTAGATGGTATTTTAATTACTCATGAGCATACTGATCATACATCATGTTTAGGAATTATTGCTAATGCAACAAATGCTCCTATTTACATGACAAAAGGTACTTATAATGGTCTTTCATCAAGAATTCGAGATAGATTGGACATTAATAATATACATTTTATTAATCATGATTCTTGTTTTGAAATTAAGGATATTAAAATTGAGGCATTGCAAATTTTTCATGATGCTATTGATCCTGTTGGCTATACTTTTAGCCAAAATGATAGAAAGCTTGTTTATATAACTGATACAGGATATGTTCATCATGCATTGTTTGATAAGATAAGTGATGCAAATTGTTATATATTTGAATCGAATCATGACCCCCAAATTTTAATGGAATCAGATCGCCCTTATGAAACTAAAATGCGCATTTTATCAGATCATGGACACTTATCAAATCAAGACAGTGCTTATACACTTACTAATATTGTAGGACCTGATACTAATCATATAATTTATGCTCATATTTCTGAAGAATGTAATTTAGTTCAAATTGTTAAGCTTACTTCAATTAGAGTTTTTAAGGATGTTGGAGTATCAACTGATGGAATTAAGTTCGAATATGCGTCACAAACTCCACTTGAGGTATTCGAAGTATGAAAATAACGATAATATCTGTTGGTAAGCTTAAAGAATCATATTTAGTTGATGGAATTAAGGAGTATGTTAAAAGACTATCTAAATATACGCAAATAGAAGAGATTGTACTTTTAGATGAGCCTATTAAAGATAAAACAAGTGATGCTTTAAATATTCAAATTAAAGAGAAAGAAGGATTAAGAATTATAGAAGCCCTTAATCCTAAAAGCTATGTTATTGTACTTGATTTAAAAGGGAAAATGTTAAGTAGTGAGGAGCTTGCATCTAAAATACTTGAGATTCAGACTTATAATTCGTCTCATATAACCTTTATTATTGGTGGTTCCTTAGGATTAAGTGATGAAGTTATTAGTAAAGCTAATTTTCGACTATGCTTTTCAAAAATGACATTTCCTCATCAATTAATGAAACTTATTTTAGTTGAACAAATATATCGCTCTTTTAAAATTAATAATAATGAAACTTATCACAAATAGTGGTAAGTTTTTTCTTAGAAAAAAGGTAAAAAATTAATTTTATTTGTACCTATTGCAAAAAAAAATAAAGCGTGCTACAATGAATTTGATGATATAGTATGTCCGATATTTCGGACAATAATGGAGGATTAATATCGTGGAAAATTTAAGTGCTAAAATAGTAGAAAAAGTTAATCGCCCAATCAAGGTTTTACAATTTGGAGAAGGAAACTTCTTACGTGCCTTTGTAGATTGGATTATTGACACAATGAATAAGAAGGGCGTTTTTAATGGTAATGTAGCAGTTGTTCAACCTATGCCATTTGGACGTGTTGAGGATATGAAAAAGCAAGATGGCTTATATACTTTATATCTTCAAGGAAAAATGGATGGTAAGGTTGTTAAAACTCATCAAGTAATTGATTGCATTGGAGATTTAATTAATCCATTTACTGAATATGCTCATTATCTTGACTATGCCAAGAGCGATGAACTTGAATTTATTGTTTCTAATACTACTGAGGCTGGTATTGCTTATGATGAGACAGATACTGATTTTACAGTATGTCCTAAGAGCTATCCTGGTAAGCTTCTTTCTTTCTTACATACTCGTTATGAAGCATTTAATGGAGATGTAAACAAGGGGTTATTCATTATGCCATGTGAGCTTATTGATCATAATGGTGATACTTTAAAAGAAGTATTAGTTAAACTAGCTCACACTTGTGGTTATGATGAAGCATTTATTAACTGGATTACTAAAGCTAATAAGTTCTATAATACATTAGTTGACCGTATTGTTCCAGGATATCCAAGAGCAAATGAAAAGGAATGTCAAGAGGAATTAGGTTATATCGATAATTCAATGGTTGTAGGTGAAATCTTCCACTTATGGTGCATTGATGGCGATGATATTAAAGCATTAGAAACTGCATTCCCTGCACCTAAAGCTGGTTTAAATGTATTATATGTTAATTCAATTGTTCCTTATAAACAAAGAAAGGTTAAAATTCTTAACGGCTCTCATACTTGCTTAGTTCCTGTTTCATATCTTGCAGGTATTGATACTGTTCGTGAAACAATTGAGGACCCTCAACTTGGAAAATTTGTTCGTGAATATATTTTCGATGAGGTTATTCCAACAATTGATATTCCACATGACCAAATGGTTGCATATTCTAATTCTGTACTTGAACGCTATGGAAATCCGTTTGTACGTCACGAATTAATGTCAATTGCTTTAAACTCTGTTACAAAGTATAAAACTCGTAACTTACCAGTAGTACTTCAAAGCATTGAAGCAGGAAGCTTCCCTAAACATGCTTTATTTAGTTTAGCTGCTTTAATTGCCTTCTATCGTGGTAAGAGAGGTAATGAAGATATTGCTTTAAAGGATGATGAGTGGGCACTTGACTTTTTCAAGAAAGAATGGTCAAATTTTGATGGCTCTAAAGAAGCTTGTAGAAGAATTGTTACTGATTTCTTAGGACTTGAGCATCACTGGGAATTAAACTTAAATAATTTAAAGGGTGTTACTGACTTCGTTACAGATTGCTTATATGAAATCGAAACTAAGCCAATGCGCGAGGCTTTAGCATTTATAGGTTGCTAATATGAAAGATTATATTATTATTAATCCAATTGACAATGTAGCTGTATGCCTTCGTCCTTTTACTAAAGGTGAGGTTATTGAGGGTATCACATTATGCGAGGACATCCCTCAAGCTCATAAGGTTGCATTAAGGCCAATCAAAAAAGGTGAAAACATTATAAAATATGGAAATCCAATTGGACACGCTACAGCTGATATTGAACCTGGATGTCATGTTCATACTCAAAACGTTGCTACTAACCTTGATGATGTTATTGAATATAAATATGAGCCTAAATATCCTGAGGTTTTAGGCTATAAGTCAGATCGTACAGTTGATGTTTATGAACGTAAAACAGGTGAATATGGTATTCGTAATGAATTATGGATTATTCAAACTGTTGGTTGTGTATCTGGTATGGCCAATGATATAATTAGTAATTTTAAAGAAAAATATGACACGTCAAAAATTGATGGTGTTTATACATTCCAACATCCATTTGGTTGCTCTCAAATGGGGTCTGATTTAACTTTAACAAGAACATTACTACAAGATATGGTTAAACATCCAAATGCTGGTGGTGTACTAGTTCTTGGTCTTGGTTGTGAGGAAAACCTTGTGTCAACTTTTAAAGAAACTTTAGGCGATTATGATGAATCTCGTACTCGTTTCTTAATTGCTCAAGAGGTTGAAGATGAAGTTGAGGAAGGAACTAAGCTATTAAAAGAACTTTATGATCAAATGGCCAATGATAAACGTATCACTAAACCTCTTTCTGTATTAAGAATTGGTCTTAAATGTGGTGGTTCTGATGGTATGTCAGGTATTACTGCTAATCCTTTACTTGGTAGATTTTCTGATTTCTTGTCAATTAATGGCGCTACAACTGTTTTAGGTGAGGTTCCAGAAATGTTTGGGGCTGAAAAGCTTTTAATGGCTCGTGCAAAAAACGAACAAATATTTGAAGAAATTGTAGAATTAATTAATGACTTTAAACATTATTTTAAAGAGCATAATCAAGTTATTTATGATAATCCATCGCCTGGTAATAAAAAGGGTGGAATTACAACTCTTGAGGATAAATCTTTAGGTTGTACTCAAAAGGGTGGAGCTGCCGTTGTTAATGGTGTATTAAAAATGGGCCAAAGAATTAAAGAACATGGACTTAATTTATTATGTACTCCAGGTAATGATCTTGTAGCTACAACAACCTTGGGTTGTGCTGGATGTCAAATGGTTTTATTTACTACAGGACGTGGAACACCATTTGGCGGCTTTATTCCAACTGTTAAGGTAGCGACTAATACAACAATGGCCACAAAAAAATCTAATTGGATTGATTTTAATGCTGGCGATTTAGTTGATAAGTATTCAATGAATGAATTACTTGAAAAATTTATTGATTTAATTTGTGATATTGCCTCTGGCCGTACACAAACAAAGAATGAGAAAAACAACTTCCGTGAAATTTCAATTTTTAAAGACGGAGTAGTTTTATAAAAATTAAGGAGATAATTAAAATGGAAAAATTTATGGACAAAGATTTTCTGTTAACAACAGAAACTGCAAAGAAGCTTTATCATGAGCACGCAGAGAAGATGCCAATTATTGATTATCACTGCCATCTTCAACCAAAAGAAATTTACGAGGATAAGAAGTTCCGTAATCTAACTGAGGCTTGGTTAGGAGCTGGAGATCGTTATGGTGATCACTACAAGTGGAGAAGCCTACGTGCAAGAGGATATGAAGAGGATTCAATTTCTGGTCCGGATGATGACTATAAGAAGTATTATCAATTTGTTGAATCAATGCCTTATTTTGTAGGAAACCCTCTATATCATTGGTCTCATCTTGAAATGCAAAGATATTTTGGAATTAATGATATTATTAATGCTAAAAATGCCAAGAAGATTTGGGATGAAGCAAACGCTAAACTTGAAACATTAACTGCTCGTGAAATGATGTATAAATTTAATGTTAAGACTGTTTGTACAACTGATGATCCTGTTGATTCACTTGAATGGCATAAGAAGATGATGGAGGATAAGACTTTAAATGTAACTGTTCGTCCTGCCTTCCGTCCTGATAAGGCAATCAATGTTGAACTTTCTTGGTTTGAGAGTTGGGTTAACCAATTGGCTAAGGTTTGTGGCAAAGAAATTAAGTCATTAAATGATTTAACTGATTGTTTAGCAAGCCGTATTGAATTCTTCCATTCAATGGGTTCACGTGTTTCTGACCACGCACTTGATGTTGTTCACTATACACCTGCTACTTATGAAGAAGCAAATGCTGTTTTCTTAAAGGGAATGAAGCATGAAGAAATTTCTTCTCATGAGCAAGATCAATACAAGGGTTATATCCTATTATTCTTAGGCAAGCAATACAAGAAGCATGGTTGGGTACAACAATATCACATCGGTGCTTTACGTAACAATTCAAAGAAGATGCTTGAAAAGATTGGCCCAGATACAGGCTTTGATGCAATTGAAGATGCTGTATATATGGAAAAACTTTCTGCACTTCTTGGTGCATTAGATGCTAATGATGCTCTTCCTAAGACAATTCTTTATTGCTTAAATCCTCGTGATAACTATGCACTTACTGTTCTTGCAGGCTGCTTCCAAGAGGAAGGTGTTAAGAGCCGTGTTCAAGTTGGTACTGCTTGGTGGTTCCTAGACCAACTAGATGGTATGAAGCAAAATCTAGAAACACAAATGCAGGTTGGTTTAATTTCTCAATCTGTAGGTATGTTAACTGATTCAAGAAGCTTCTTAGCTTACCCACGTCATGAATATTATCGTCGTTTGTTATGTCAAATGCTTGGTAACCTAGTTGAATCTGGTCAATATCCAGTAGAAGAATTAGATACTCTTGGCAAAATTGTAGAAGATATTTGCTATAACAATGCTAAAGAATTCTTTGGTTTCTAATTTAATTATATAAGGGATGCAGCTGCATCCCCCTTTTTTTAAAATATATGAAAAAAACTTTTATTATTGAATCAATTATTTTATTTTTGTTAATACTTACGATGACACCGATAATAATCATAGTATCAATTAAGTCTGCTCATCCAATGTATTATAATTATCTAACTATTTTATGTTATCTAACTCTTGCAATGCCAATTATTATATTATTAATCGAATTATATAATGTAGCTAAAATTAAGGATTATAAGCGTCTAAATTATCTTAATTTATGTATGACCTTAATCCTTGTAATTGGCCTTGGCATCTATATGCTAATGGTAAATAACGATATTTCTATGTTTTATAAGCTTAAAATAATTTATTTTATATGCTTGCCACTGGCTATAATAGTTCCTATTATTATATCTATCATTTTAGAAATTAGATCTAAGAAGTGTACTCACAAAAAAATAGTTAGAAATAAATAAGGATATTTAAATTTTATACTTTTTATGATATCATTGATATATCATTAAATTGAGGTGAAAAATTATGGAATATACAACATTTGACCATAAGAAAATTGAAAAGAAATGGCAGGAATATTGGCAAAAGAATGAAACCTTCAAAACTGATGTTTGGGATTTTTCTAAGCCTAAATTCTATGCACTAGATATGTTCCCATATCCATCTGGAGTTGGTCTTCATGCCGGACATCCTGAAGGATATACAGCAACTGATATTATTTCTCGTATGAAACGTATGCAAGGATATAATGTATTACACCCAATGGGATATGATTCATTTGGTCTTCCAGCTGAACAATATGCAATAAATACAGGAAATCATCCTGATGGTTTTACACAAGAAAATATTAAGCATTTTACAAAGCAGCTTCATGAGCTTGGCTTCGATTATGATTGGACTAAAACCATTGCGACATCTGATCCTAAGTTTTATCATTGGACTCAATGGATTTTTAAAAGAATGTATCAAGATGGCTATGCTAAGTATATTGATATGCCTGTTAACTGGTGTGAAGAACTTGGTACAGTTTTAGCAAATGATGAGGTTATTGATGGTAAATCAGAGCGCGGTGGTTATCCTGTTATTCGTAAAAATATGAAGCAGTGGGTTATTGACCAGCCTGCTTTTGCAGAAGATTTACTTTCGGGTCTTGATAAGATTGATTGGCCAGAATCTACAAAGGAAATGCAACGAAATTGGATTGGTAAATCTGAGGGTGCTTTAGTTGATTTTAAGGTTTTAGGTACAAATGAAAAGTTTACAGTTTTTACAACCCGTTGCGATACGTTATTTGGTGCGACATATTGCGTTATGGCACCTGAACATCAGCTTGTTGATGTAATTACAACAAGTGATAAAAAAGCAGAAGTAGAATCATATAAGGCGGCTTGTGCTTCAAAATCAGAGCTTGAACGTACAGAACTTAATAAGGATAAGACTGGTGTTTTTACTGGTGCCTATGCTATAAATCCAATTAATGGCAAAGAAATTCCTATATGGATATCTGATTATGTTCTTGCCAGTTATGGTACTGGAGCTATTATGGCTGTACCAGCTCATGATACAAGAGATTATGCTTTTGCTAAAAAGTTTAATCTTGAGATTATTCCTGTTCTTGAGGGTGGAGATATAACTAAAGAAGCCTATACGGAAGATGGAATTCATATTAATTCTGGTTTCTTAAATGGGATGGATAAACCAACAGCAATTAAAACTATGCTTGAATATTTAGAAGCTCATTCAATTGGCAAGAAAAAAATCAATTATAAGTTCCGTGAATGGATTTTTGCTCGTCAAAGATATTGGGGAGAGCCAGTTCCTATTGTATATTTAGATAATGGTGAAATTCACGCTCTCGATGACGACGAATTACCACTCGTTTTACCAGAGCTTGATGATTATAAGGGCAAAAATGGTAAAGCCCCTCTTGAAAATGCCACCGAATGGAAAAAATATAATCATAATGGTCTTCATGGTGTTCGTGAAACTTCAACTATGCCAGGTTCAGCCGGATCTAGTTGGTATTTTATGCGCTATATGGATCCTAATAATGATCATGAGTTATGCGATAGGAAGCTTTTAGAGCATTGGCTTCCTGTAGATTTATATATTGGTGGTCCTGAACATGCTGTAGGTCATTTAATGTATTCCCGTATTTGGACCAAATATTTATATAAAAAAGGTGTTTGTCCTGTTGATGAACCATTTAAGAAGCTAGTTCATCAAGGTATGATTCTAGGTTCAAATGGAATTAAGATGGGTAAACGTTTCCCTGAATATGTTGTTAATCCTTCGGACATTGTTAATGAATATGGTGCAGATACTTTACGATTATATGAAATGTTTATGGGACCTCTTGAGGCATCTAAGCCTTGGTCAAATGAAGGTGTAGATGGTGCTCATAAATTCCTTGAAAGAGTTTATCGTTTAGTAACGTCACCGGATTATACTAGGAAGTTCACTACTGAATATAATAATTCTCTTGAAAAGATTTATCATCAAACTGTAAAAAAGGTCACAACTGATTATGAGGCATTATCATTTAATACAGCTATATCACAAATGATGATTTTTGTTAATGAGGCCTACAAATCACCTATTATTTACAAGGGCTTTATTGAAGGCTTAGTGAAACTGTTATCACCAGTTTGTCCACATATTTGTAGTGAAATGTGGGAAATTCTTGGTAATACGGATTGTCTTGCAACCGCAACTTGGCCTACATTCGATGAAAATAAACTTGTTGATAACGAAGTTACATATGCAATTTCGGTAAATGGAAAACTTCGTGATAAGGCTTTAATTGATGTAAATGCAACAGAAGAAGAGGTTAAAAATATTGCATTATCATTAGAAAAGGTTAAGGCTTATACTGATGGACATCAAATTGTTAAGGTAATTGTTGTACCTAAAAAGATTGTTAATATTGTTATAAAGTAATAAAAAAAAGTGATTTGGTTTATTCCAAATCATTTTTTTATTACTTTTTTGATGATCCTTCAACTTGCTTAGTTTTTTCCTTTAAATCCTCGGTTAAATCCCAAGTTTCAAAGCCTTTAGTATGAGGAAGGATTACATTCCATTCATCAATATCATTAATTTTGTAACTGATATTATTACCCGCAAGCTTTAAAATATGACCACCATGCTTAAGATTTTTACTTAAGAAATGAATGTGCCAACCAGGTAAATTCATACCTTGAACATAATTAGGACAATATACACCAATTACGTATCCTTCCTCTTCAAAGTCATATTCTCTTTGGTCACAGGCAACCTTATATAATGGCTCATAAGGTTCACTTTGCTTGTAACATGAGCGAATACGTACTTTAAATAAACCCTCCAACTTAATCATATAGAAGAAATTTTTACTAGGAAGCTTTTTTTCAAGTTCATCTTTTAATTGTTCAATATCCTTGAAGGAAACTTTATATTCAGTAACATTATTGTCAAATTTTGTTACAGTTGCGAATGGTAATTTATCATTTTTATCCATAACATAGGTTTTACCATCAGCACGAGAATCATAGGCAACACCATTAAGGATAATGGCTTCTCCATCTAGTCCTTCATATGTACCAATACCAATATCACCATTTTTTAATAACTCATCAACAGTTTCTGTCGCATAATAATCTCCCATCATTAAACTATTTAATGTACCAACTTGGGTTAGAATTTTTTTCATTTTTAAATACCTCATTTCTTAATTTTTTTATAAACATAATTTTCATCATATAAATCAGTTATTAATTCAGGATGAGTGCTTTCAAATACACGTTTAACATCACTAATTTTATTTTTTTGATGAGACTTAAAATAATAAGTCATAATTCCTTTAGTAAAGAATGGAGATAGAATGTTAGTGATTAATAAAACAAATGCTAAAATTGAAACACTATTTGTAATTAAATCATTTCCAGCAATACCATTAAATGTGTAAAGGCTAAACATTGCTGGAATTGATAATGATACACCAGCAAGAGAAGAACTTCCAATAGATGCATAACCAGGACGTTTTAAAGCAAATTTATCTACAATATAAGGGATTATCATTGTAATTGCCCAGAAAATAACAGTTAATAATAGTGCAGCTAGTAATACTGATGGTTTAAATGCATTAATTAGATTTATAGTTGACCCAAATTCGAATCCTAAAAAAGGAAGAATAATAGTATTACCACCTTTAAATATTTCCCTTATTTTTGTATCTAAATTACCAAGAATAAAGCCTAAAATAAAGGGAATTAATAATGAAAAGATTTGAACAATTTTAGCTAAGGTTTGACCGGATGCGTCTCCAGATATTTTACCAAATGAACTTATAAAGATAAAAGGTAGAAGAGGCATAGATAATATTAGCATTACAGGAAAAGCTGCTCGGTCACTATTGTCAGCGTAAGGAGGAATAATTCCCATATATAAGGCCGCATTAGCAGATGTTACAACACATGTAAAGGTAATAAAATCAATTCCACAAAAACCTTTAGGTCCACAAGTAAACCATACAACTGTGCAAATAATGTATGCAGGAAGAAGTCTTGCAAGAAGTAACCAAAATCCACGTTTAAATACATCTACAAAATCATGAGGTTTGATCATTGTACCTGTACAAAATAGCATTAGACCAATCAGTAGCATTTGTCCAGTTTTACCAAAAAGATCTTTCATTGGATTACCTAGAAATTCCCATAACGTTTGTCCTTCACCAACCACTCCTGTGCCAAGACCACATTCAACTGTTATCGTACAAATAATAGCACTAATAACTAGCGGAACAAACATTGTTCCGGCAGGAATTTTATTTAGAAAAGCCCAAATTCCTACATTGCGGGGCTTTTTTTCGTTTTTCATTTTATCATTCCTTTCAAATTACAAGAATATTATAAGCCTTTAAATCTTGAATAAAATGTCTTTATAGTGTAAAATATCACTAAATAATTGTGCTTATAGCACAAAAAAGGTGATAATATGAATTTAGAAATTTTAAAGGAAGAGGAAGCGTGTTATAGTTTAAAGGAACTTTTAGATTTATACGCTAATTATATAAAAAATCCAATGGTAGTAATAAACCATAATTATGAGCTTTTATATTATACTCAAACTAATAAAGGTGACAATGTATATAAGGAAGCTACTAACGCTGGTGTCTGGTCACTTGAATTAATTGCGATTGCTAATAATGCTTTTAAAAATAAGAGTGAATATGTTATCTTAGATTCAATTAATAAAAATAAAAGAAGACTTTTTTATAAAATAGAACATAATACAATGCTTGGTTATTTGGTTTTATTAGAGGAGGAAAATTCAACATTTGATGAATTAGATTACGATACATTAAAACATCTTGTTAACTCAATTGGCAAAATTCTATATTTAGAGGATTATAAGAAAAATGATGCTAATATCCAAACTTTTTATAAAGCATTGCTTAATTCTGAATATAAAACGAAGGATATTTTAAAAACTAAAATTGAAGATTATAAGGTTAATTTAGATGCAAGTCTTTTAATTATTTCTCTTTCAAAAGCGAGCTTTTCTCAAAATAATTATTTAAAGGTTAAGCTAGAAAGTGTTTTAGCTGTTAATGCGGTAATTGCTTATGATGATAATGTTTTAATTTTTTTAAATAATGATAATATGCCTCTTAGTAAAATTACTGATATATTAATTGATAATAACTTGACAGCACTTTACGTAAAGAAAATTTTAGATTATTTCTCATTTAATATTTATTATAAAGCATTGACTAATTTACTTAGATTTTTAGAAGAAAGTAAAAAAAGTGTTCTTTATTTTGAGGCTGATTATAAAATATATTTACCATTTTTTACTGATAAGTATAATATAAATGAAATAAAAAACTTTATTGATTTGAAAATTATGAAAATATATAATGATGATATGAAAAATGAAACGGATAATATTAATACCCTTTATTTTTATTTGAGTTATGATAAAAGCTTAAGCATAGCTGCAAATAAGCTCTATATTCATAGAAATACCGTATCATATCGACTTATGAAAATGTCTGACATGTATGATATGGATTTTAATGATCTGATGCAAAATAAAATCTACTTATATTCAATCTTTTTAGTTAAATATTATCATTATAAATTACTGATGAATGAAACAGGTTTTCTTTAAAAAAAAGCTTAAATATGATAAAATAAAAGTAGAAAACAAAATGGAGTTGATATTTTGAATATATTAATAGTAGGTCTTGGTCTTATTGGTGGCTCCTATGCGATGGGGCTAAAAAAAGCTGGGCATAAAATATATGGAGTTGATGTTAAGCAAAGCACGCTTGATTATGCTTTATCACATAACATGTGTGATGCCGTCTCCCTTGATGCATCTGAATTTATTACCATTTCGGATTTGATTATTATTGGGCTTTATCCTGATCATATTCTAGAATTTTTAGAAAGCTATCATTCCCTTTTTAATTCTAAACAGGTTATAACTGATGTTTGTGGTGTTAAATCCGCATTTATCCACAGAGCAATTAAACTTGCATCACCTGCAATTTATATCTCACATCATCCTATGGCTGGTAGAGAAAAATCAGGAATAGAATATGCTGATAATAAAATATTTGATGGTATGAATTTCTTAATTGTAAATGTAGAAAATAAAGAATATGAAATTAATATTTTAAAACAAATAGGTCATGATTTAGGCTTTGGGCGTATTTCTCTTATGAGCCCTAAATATCATGATAAAATGATAGGATTTACTTCACAGCTTACACATGCTATTGCTGTATCTCTTGTAAATAGTGATACGGAAGATGATACCAAAAATTTTATTGGCGATTCATACAGAGATCTTACAAGGATAGCTATGATTAATGAAAATTTATGGAGTGATTTATTTTTTGCAAATCGAGAATATTTGTTATCTGAGATAACCAATTTTGAATCCGAGCTTTTAAAACTTAAACTTTGTCTTGTTGAAAATAATAAGGAAGGTTTAAAGGAAATCTTTATTAAATCAAAGAATAAACGAAAAGAGATGGAAAAATGATACTTAAAATGAATTTAGGACCTAATTCCTATGATATAGTGATTAAAAAGGGTGCTTATAATAAGATGAATGAGGAAATTAAAGCAGTTTATGATAAGCAAAAAATATATATTATAACTGATTCTAATGTTGGTCCATTATACTTAGATAAAATTAAAAATGAACTTCATGACTTTAAAGTTTATTCTGTATGTGTTGAAGCAGGAGAACAATCAAAGAGTTTTGAAACCTATAAAGAGGTTTTAACTAAGCTTCTTGATTTAGAAATAAAAAGAGGAGAATTACTAATTGCACTTGGGGGTGGGGTAATTGGTGATTTAACAGGATTTGTTGCCTCAAGTATTTATAGAGGTAATCCCTATATTCAAATACCGACCTCGTTATTAGCTCAAATGGATTCTTCAATTGGTGGTAAAACAGGTATTGATTTTTATGGTAGAAAAAATATAATTGGGGCCTTTAAACAACCTCTTAAGGTTATTATTGATCCTAATGCTTTAGAAACTTTGCCCAAGGTTGAATTTAATAATGGTATGGGGGAACTTATTAAACACGGCTGTATCGGTAATAGAAAACTGTTAGACATGCTTTTAAATAGTGATGTTAAAATAACAGAAGAAATTATTTATGAATCATTATGTGTTAAAAAAAACATTGTAGAAATTGATCCTTTTGATTTAAAGGAAAGAATGTTTTTAAATTTTGGTCATACATTCGGCCATATCGTTGAGCTTGATGGTCATTTAAGACATGGTGAGGCTGTTGCGAATGGAATGCTTATGGCAATACAAATGGGTATTGATTTAGGTCTAACAAATCCTTCTTGTTATGATACGCTAAAAAAAATATTACTTAAATATGACTTGCCTATTAAAAACTATGATTATAAGGAAATTATTAAAAACACAGTTTATGATAAAAAGAACATTGCTGGTGAGGTTTCCTTTATATTAATCAGTGATTTTGGTGCAGTATTTTCTAAAAAATTTAGTGAAAGTGAGCTTTTAAATTATGAATGTAAGAATTAAACCTGGCCGCTTGAAGGGGGAAGTAATAATACCGCCATCAAAGAGTCTTGCTCATAGAGCTATTATTGCGGCCTCTTTAGCAAATGGTATTTCTAAAATAACTAACATAGCTTATTCTGAGGACATAAAGGCTACAATTGAAGGAATGAAGGCGTTAGGTGCTAATATAGAATGTTATAGTGATTATCTTTTAATTAAAGGCTCTAATGTAGAAAGGATTAAAAATGTTATTGATGCAAACGAATCGGGTTCTACTTTAAGATTTTTGATTCCTATTGCCTTAATTAATAAAGAAGAGATTACATTTGTTGGACATAATAGATTGCTAAATAGACCACTTGATGTATATTATGATTTGTTTGAAAAGAAAGGGATTGCTTATTCACATCCGAAAGATGCATATTTACCTTTAAAGCTTAAGGGCAGTCTTAAGCCTGGAATATATGAGGTTCCCGGCAATGTATCAAGTCAGTTTATTACGGGTCTTTTGTACACCCTGCCACTTTTAAATGGAGATTCAAAAATTATTATTACAACTAAACTTGAATCTAAGGGGTATATTGATCTTACTGTTGATATTTTAAGACGATTTGGAATTACTATTGATGTTTTTGAAGAAGAAATAGATATTAAAGGAAATCAAAACTTTAAACCTTGTGATTATCAAGTTGAAGGAGATTTTTCCCAATCAGCTTTTTTCTTTCTTGCTAATATGCTTGGGAATGATATTATACTTAAAGGAATGAATTTAGCATCATTTCAAGGAGACAAAAAGATTATTTCTGATATTTCTGATTTTGGTGGTGTTATTAAGCATGAAGCTGAAGGCCTTAAGGCTTTACCAATTAATCTTCATAGTGCTAATATTTCATTCGCTCAATCTCCAGATTTAGGCCCAGCTTTAACTGTACTTGCAAGTACAATAAGAAATGAACGTTCTCATTTTTATGATGCTTCACGGCTTAGGATTAAGGAATGTGATCGTATTAGTGCGATGAAAGAGGAAGTAGAGCGTCTTGGAGGTCATATTGAGGAATTTCCTGATGGTATGGACATCTATGGTAGTAGTCTTCATGGAGGAGTAGTTTCTTCTCATAATGACCATAGAGTTGTAATGGCTTTAGCGATGTTATCAACAGTTGTATCAGAAGACCTTGTAATTGAAGGTGCAGAAGCAGTAAACAAAAGCTATCCTAACTTTTTTGAGGTATTGGCTTCTTTAGGAGGTGTAATAAGCTATGAGTAAATTAGATGATGCAAGAATAATTATTAATGAATGTGATAAGGAAATGATTACTTTATTCAAAAAAAGGATGAGTGCTGCTAAAATGGTGGCAGAATATAAGGCATCAAATAATCTTCCTATTTTAGATTTAAAAAGAGAAAATGAACTTATTAAGCGTAATACGCAAATTCTAAATGATCAAGAATTAGAAGGCTACTATATTACTTTTTTAGAAGGAATGCTTAAGGCCTCTAAGGATTATCAAGAAGAGCTGATTAAGGAGCAAAATAAATAATGAAGTGTTTTGGTTTAATTGGCAATCCCCTTGGACATAGTTTTTCACCTTTAATTCATAAACATCTTTTTGGTATAAAAAACATTGATGCATCTTACAAACTTTTAGAAACAACGCCTGAAAATTTAAAAAAAAGAATTGATGAGTTAAAGTCAGGCGAATATGATGGCTTTAATGTTACTATTCCTTATAAAATTGAAATAATGAAATATTTAGATGAAATATCACCTGAAGCTTTGGCGATTGGTTCTGTAAATACAATATGTATGAAAAATGGTAAGGTGGTTGGTTATAATACAGATTATTTTGGCTTTAAAAGAGAACTTGAATATTATAATATTAAGGTTGAAAAACAAAATGCTTATGTCCTAGGTACTGGTGGAGCTTCAAAAGCGATTACCAAGGCATTAGAAAATATGAATGCTAATGTTACCTTAGTATCTCGTCATCCTAAAAATAACATAATAGGATATGAGGATTTAAAATCAAAGAAAATTGATTTAATTGTTAATACTACACCGGTTGGAATGTATCCTCACATGGATGATTCACCTCTTGATGAGGAAATAGCTTCAAAAGCTAAATGTATTGTGGATATTATTTTTAATCCGTCTAAGACTAAGCTTATGAGCTATAATAAGAACAGTTATAATGGACTTTTAATGCTTATTTTTCAAGCTGCAGAGGCAGAAGATATTTGGCTTGATAAAGTATATGATATTGATTATAATAAAATCATTGAAGACGTAAGGGGTGATATTGGTGAATAGCATTGGTAGGTTATTTAGAGTTTCAATTTTTGGTGAATCTCATGGTATCTCAGTAGGAGTTCTTGTAGATGGGGTGCCTGCAGGTATTAAGCTTGATAGTCATGATTTTGAGTCTGACCTTTTAAGAAGAAAAGCGCAAGGATTAGGTACAACGCCAAGAATTGAAGCCGATGAGCCAATAATCGAAAGTGGACTTTTTAATGGTTTTACGACGGGGGCGCCGATTTTAATTAGATTTTTAAATCAAAATACTAAAAGTAAGGATTATTCTAATTTGGTTAATCATCCAAGACCATCACATGCCGATTTAACTGCTAAAATAAAATATAAAGGATTTAATGATTATCGTGGTGGTGGTTCATTTTCAGGAAGACTTACGCTTGGTATTGTAGCTGCGGGAGTAATTGCTAAAAAGATATTACCACTTAAATATAATACGAAAATTGTTAATCTAAATGGTAGTACTGATGAGTCTAAATTTAGGTCTATTTTAGAAGAAGCAATTGATAAGCATGATAGTGTTGGGGGAATTGTAAAAATTACTATTTCTAGTGTACCAGCTGCATTAGGTGAACCTTATTTTGACAGTGTCGAATCAGTTTTATCCCATCTTTTATTTTCTGTAGGTGGGGTAAAGGGTGTTGAATTTGGTGTTGGCTTTGATGGAGTTGGACTATATGGGTCAGAATTTAATGATCTATACATTGATAGGTTTGGTAAAACGAAAACGAATAATAATGGGGGAATTAATGGTGGAATTACGAATTCAAATGATATTGAGTTAAGAATTATGATGAAACCCACACCATCAATTGGTGTTGCACAAAATACTTATAATTTTAAGGCTGATAAGATTGAAAGCCTTTTAATTGAGGGCCGTCATGATACAGCAATCATATTAAGAGCACTTCCTGTGCTTGAAGCTATGTGTGCAATTGGGCTTTGTGATTTATATATGGTAAATAAAGGAATATTAGGTGAATAAGATGTTAGATTTTAAAGAAGTAACAAGAACATATACGCATGATGAAGCAATAAAGGAAGCTTCACGATGCTTAAACTGTAAGGTGCCATTTTGTAAGAAGAATGGTTGCCCAGCAGGATTGAGAATAAATGAATTTATTGCTTGCTTAAAAAATGATGATGTGAATGGTGCATATGAGATTTTAATGGATGGTACTAATTTATCGCCAATCTGCTCACGTGTATGTGATCATCGTAAGCAATGTATTGGGAATTGTATCCGTAATAAGATGAAAACACAAGATCCTGTTCATGTAGGACCACTAGAGCGTTATGTAATGGAAAATAAAACAATTGAATTAAAACCTGTAACTACGTGGAGTGATAAGAAGGTAGCTATTATTGGCTCAGGTCCAGCAGGAATTTCATGTGCACTTGAACTTGTAAAAAATGGAATTCACGCCACCGTCTATGAAAGAGAAAAGCATTTAGGGGGGGTAATGAGCTATGGTATACCTGAATATCGTCTTCCTAAAAAGTTATTAAATGAGCATATTGAATTTACTAAGCGAATGGGTGTAAATTATGTAACTGAGCATGAAGCTATTCCTAGTGAATTATTAAATAATTATGATATGGTATTTATTGGCTGTGGACTTGGTAAATATAAATCACTTAGAATACCTGGTGAAGATGCCAAGGGCGTGTATAGTGCTGGTGATTTCTTGAAGGCTGTAAATATGAAAGAATTCTATGGCGAGGGTGAAGGTGTTAAACTTCAAGGAATTACTTATGTTGTAGGAGCTGGTAATGTAGCAATGGATTGTTGCCGTACAAGCCAAAGAGTTGGCTCTGATAAGACGGTTGTTGTATATAGAAGAAGTTTAGAAGAGGCACCTGCTTCAAAGGATGAACTTGATGATGCAATGGCAGAGGGTGTTTCATTTAATTTCTTACATAATCCTGTTGAAATTATTACAGAAAATGGTAAGGTAAAAGCTATTAAATGTGAAATTATGGAACTTGGAGAACCTGATGAATCAGGAAGAAGAAGTCCAGTTGGCTCAGGAAAATATGAAGAATTTAAGTGTGATAATGTAATTGTAGCGATTGGTCAGTCTCCAGATAAGAATTTAACTGAGAAGTTTGGAATTGAGCTTAACTCAGGATATATTGTATCAAACGATGGAATTACAACATCTGACGAACGTATTTTAGCTGGTGGAGATATTGTAAGAGGTGCAGATACTGTTGTAAGAAGTATGGTTGATGGTAAGAAGGCTGCACATATTATTATTGATAGATTAAAGTAATGATAATTAAGGAGGGATATCCCTCCTTGTTATTTTTATTTGAAATAAGTTTTCAAAAAATGGAAAAGATTTTTATATGAAAAAATAATGTAAAAAATTTATATTACAGGTAAATTAGGAAAACTTTTTGTTAAAATTATAAAAAAACTCTTGCAAATCAGTTTTAGTTATGGTAACATATAGGAGCTGCAAGTAATTTAGTAGTAATTTATAAAATTGGTTCGGTGGTGTAGTGGTTAACATGCTAGTCTGTCACACTGGAGATCGCGGGTTCAAGTCCCGTCCGAACCGCCAGTTTTATTTTAATACTTGATTTTAAGAACTATCGAATAAATGTTAAATGGTTCGGTAGCTCAGCAGGTAGAGCACAGGACTGAAAATCCTGGTGTCGCGGGTTCGACCCCCGCCTGGACCACCATTTGAAGTTCATTAGAATTCAGGTATTCTATTAATTTTTTAAAGAAATCACATGATTGTTTACGATTATGTGATTTTTTTTCGTTTAGGAAAATTTATTACGACACCAGGACTTCTTGGTCCTGTGTCGCAGAAGTTTTATTTGACTAAAAGAAAAAATAATATTATAATAACAATTGTTATATATAACATGTGTTATTTGAGGTGATACAATGGCGATAAAAAAGATTACATCAGAAGAAATTATTGAATCAGCTTTAAATTTTATTATAGAAAAAGGATATGAAAATTTAAACGCTAGAAGCTTAGCTAGTCATTTAAAATGCTCAACCCAACCAATATATTTTCAGTTTCAAAATATGAATGATTTAAAACTTAATGTTTTAAAAAAAGCCAAGGAACATTATGAAACATATATTTTAACTAATTTAAAAAAAGAAAACACTCTTTTTATGGGATGCCTAAAGGGAATGATTAATTATGCAAAAGAATATAAAAACATCTTTTCTTTTATTTTTGAAAAGGATTATGTAAAAACGCCTGAAGAGGATAAATTTAACAAGCAAATTGTTGAGGGTATTATGAAGGCTGGAGGTTATTCTTTTGAAGATGCTCTTATGTTTTTTAATCAAAGCTGGATTTTCTCATATGGAATTGCCTGTGGTATTATTAACGGATATATGATGTTTTCAGATGAAGAGATTGATAGTCTTTTAAAGCATCAATTTGAAGCTTTAAAATTATATTATAAGAGGAATTAAATTATGAATAAAATAGTTGTTAAAAATGTTTCTAAAGCATATAAAGATGTAAAAGCTTTAGATAATATAAGTTTAGAAATTTTAGAAAATAAAATCACAGGGCTTTTAGGAACTAATGGTGCTGGGAAATCAACACTGATTAAAATTTTGACTGGTGAGATAAAACCTGATAATGGAACTATATCAATATTTGGCATTGATATAAAAAATATTGATGAAATAAGAAAAATAGTCAATGTATCTCCTCAAGAAAGTGCGATTATATCTAATTTAACAGTATATGAAAATTTAGAGTTTTTTGAGCATTTATATGGTATTAATGATGCTATGCTTATTGATGATATCATGATGCTATTTAATCTAAAAGAAGTTAAAAATAAACGTTCTAAAACATTATCCGGAGGCTATAAGAAGCGCCTATCTATTGCAATTTCGCTTATAACAAGGCCTAGAATCCTTTTTCTTGATGAACCGACATTAGGATTAGATATTATTGCTAGACGCGATTTATGGCGCATTATAACGAAAATTAGTATGTCAACAACAATTGTTTTAACATCACATTATTTAGAAGAAATTGAATCCTTATGTGAAGATGTAATAATTTTGTCGAAGGGTCATGTTGCGTCAAAAGGAACTGTAAATGATATAAAAGAACTTTCAGGCTGTGATTCATTTGAGGACGCATTTGTTAAGATTGTAGGTGAAAGTGATGAAATATAGGGCTTTATTAAAGAAAACATTTTTTGAAATATTAAGAGATCCGGTTGTATACGTTTTTTGTGTATGTATGCCGATTCTAATGATTTTCCTTTTTGCAATAATAAATCATTATACAAATGGTACAACACAAATATTTGAAATGGAATCTCTTATTCCTGGTATAATTGTTTTTTCTTTTTCCTTTATCACGCTTACTTTTTCTTTAACTATTTCTAAGGATATGAAATCAGCTGTGTTAAGACGGATATATATAGCCCCCATTAAAACCCGACATATTTTAATTTGTTATTTAGTTGTTGGGATTGTTGGATCATTTATTCAAGAGATTTTGGCTATTTTAACGGGATTTATAGTATCTTTAATTTTAAAGACAACGTGTTTTAATATTATAAGTGCTTTTATGTTGATACTTGTGAATATTCCTATTTCATTAATTTTTATTTTTTTAGGTATTATACTTGGAATGTTACTAAGTGATACTGCTGCACCTGGTGTTTCATCAATATTAATTTCAGCATCAGGAATACTGGGTGGTGCTTGGATGCCTATTGAATCTATGGGTGGATTTATGATTATATCAAGCTTTTTACCCTTTTATCCTGCTGTATATTTAGGACGTTTTGCAACAGGCGCTAAAACGGTATTTAATGAGCCTTACAATTTTAATTCTAGCAATTGGTATTACTTATTGGTACTTATTTTATATATGATAATTTTATGTTCCCTAGCTAGTATAATTACACAAAAAAAGCGATAAATATTCAGTATAAAATTGGTGAAAATTAAAAACAGAAGAAAAAAATAAGTTTTTGGTTAGGTGATTACTTAACCTTTTTTATTGATTTTACATTAAATTTAATCTGATTTTGTCTCTTGAAAACGTTTTCATACGAGAAAATGCAAAAAAAATTAAAAAAAATCGCATTTTTCGCCTCTTTATTATAATGGAGGTGTAAAAATGAAAAAAATAAAAAAGATTTTATTTTCATTAGCTGCAGGGGTTATTGTTTCACTTCAAGCTTTAAATGCTTCTGCAGAAGGATTTACAAAGCTTGATATTGGTGTTGGAAAAACAATAATATCCTATAGTGACATTAATTATGGTCAGTATGAAGATGGTGATTATTTTGTCAGAACAACTGGTGCATATCCTATCAAAAAGGATGAGATATTTGTTATCTATGGCTCACAAAATTTTATTGGTAATTTTAATGATGTATTACCAGTTAGTTATACAATGTATTATGATGACGGCCCATCAGAGGATTTAACGACAAACTGGCAATTAGGTGGATGGTATGCAAGAGCATATATTCAAAACAATTCAGGCAAGGATGGTTATGTTGAAATTACTGATTTTGGAGTTCCTAAAGGAATGCTGTCTGATGAGGTTGTTGAAGAACTAGATATGCGTCGTGTTTCACAGCTTGATGAATGTAATTTTGATGGCTTTTCAGCTTTTGCAGGAACTTCTGAATATTATACAACAGATAAAAGCTATACTTTAGTTACTTCAAATGAGGTTGAATTAACAAAAGAAAAAGTTATCGAAAATTTTTATTGTGTTGATAATGGAATGATTATAAGAGATATTACAGTCACAGATTGGAATTATGAACAAAAGGCTGGTAATTATTATGCTAATATTTTCGCAAGAGATCGTTCCGGAAACTATAAAGAATATAAGCTTAATATTATGGTTTATGAAAAAAGAAGTGCTCAAATTCTAGGACCAGACGAATGTGATATATATTTATCACAAATAGGTAATTTTGATATTAATCGAATTTTAGATGAGTATAGTGGTGATTATTATAATCAATCATATGAATTGGCAATGAGTGATGATGATATTAATTTAATCTATAACAGGATGAGCTATCCAAATAGTTTCAATGTTGAAATTGAATGTGAATTTGAAACAGGTGACGTTATATATAAAACAATTACGATAAATATTATTGATGATATTCCACCTGAGCTATTTGTAAAAAAGACCGTTTATTTAACCGAAGAGTTAAGTAAAATGACAAATGATGAAATTATTATTATGGTTATGCAAGCACTTCGTGAACAAGGTGTAGAAGCAAGTAGTGTGTTACTTTCTGATGAGGCGAGTATCCCAACGGAAGAAGGAGAATATAAGCTTGATTTCACCTATGTTGTGGAGGGGGAAACTAAAAATGGTGTCTTAAATTTGAATGTTATTGATTCTAAGAAAATAGAACCTGTTTCAAAGACAATTCTTACAGCTTCAAGCATTACAAGAGGCTTTGACAGTAACGAGCTTTTAAAATTGATTGGAGACAAGCTCTTAAATAAAGGTATTTCTTATGATAATCTTAAAATAACCTCAGATTTAAATAAGATTCCATCATCTGCTGGTGATTACAATATTTCATTTAGTTATGATAGTGATGGTATTGAAAAAGAAGGAGAACTTCATTTAACCCTTGAGGATGCTAAAGAAAGCGATGGTATAAATCCTATATTCTTCATTATTGGTGGAGTCGCTTTAGCTGGTCTTTCTATATTTGCTTTTGTTAAGGCTAAGAAGCGTCGTCGTGTCTAGCACTTTTAATTAATTTATGCTATAATCACCTTATCTTTAGGTAAGGTGATTTTTATGTTTAATGATACTATTTGTGCGATTGCAACTCCTTATGGTGTAGGAGCAATTTCAGTAATTAGAGTTAGTGGAGATGATGCCATTTTTATTGTAAATAAAGTGTTTAAAGGAAAAAGCTTAGAAGAAGCTAAGCCTAATACTATTCATTATGGGTATATAATTGATGGAAAAGACATAATTGATGAGGTAATGGTTTCTGTATTTCATGCACCTAAGTCATTTACGGGTGAAAATTCATGTGAAATAAGCTGTCATGGTGGTATTTATAATACTAATAGAGTACTTGAGGTAATTTTGAAAAATGGTGCTAGAATGGCTGAACCAGGTGAATACTCTAAAAGAGCATTTTTAAATGGTCGAATAGACCTTGCACAATCAGAAGCGATTATGGATATAATTAGCTCATCAAATGAATTAGCCTTGAAAGCTTCAATTCATTCGCTTCGTAAGGGTACAACAAATCTTATTAAAGCTTTAAGAGAAAAGCTTTTAGATTTAATTGCTAAAATAGAGGTAAATATTGATTATCCAGAATATGATGATGCAGTGGTTATGACAGATGAAATTATTGAACCTGTCGTAAAAGATTTAATTACTGAAATGAAGGATATTTTAAAGCATTCACGTTTAGGTGTTATGGCTGTTAACGGAGTTAAGACTGCTATTGTAGGTCGTCCTAATGTTGGAAAGTCATCGCTATTAAATATGCTTCTTGAAGAGGATAAGGCTATTGTTACTGATATAGCTGGTACAACAAGAGATATTATCGAAGGTGAGTTAACCCTTGGAAATGTGACCTTGAAGCTCGTTGATACAGCTGGTATTAGAAAAAGTACGGATGTTGTGGAAAAGATTGGTATTGAGCGTTCTAAGAAGGCTATTGATGAATGTGAGGTATGTCTTTTAGTGTTAGATTCATCACACCCTTTAGAGGAAGAGGACAAGGAGCTTTTAAAGCTAACCGAGTCTAAACAAAGAATCATTATTTTTAACAAAACGGATTTACCAAGAAAAATTAATTTAGATATACCACATATAGATATTTCGGCTCTTCATTCTGAGGGAATAGCTTTGCTTGAGACGGCTTTATTAGATATAACTAAAATAAATGAATTTAATGCTAATGATAATAATTATCTGTCAAATACAAGACATGTGGCATTAATGAGTAAAGCTTTAGATTCTTTAAAATCAGCATATAATGCATGTCTAAATCACATTGATGTTGATATGATTGAAATTGATATTAAGGATGCTTGGTATAAGCTTGGAAGCATTATTGGGGAGGAATCACCAGAATTATTAATTAACGAGTTATTTTCTAAATTTTGCTTAGGTAAATAAATTTCAGTAAAATTTGCAATTGCATTGTAGAAAATACGTAAATATGATTGCAAATTTTAAAAAATAGGTTTTTTTATGATAAAAAGAAATATTGAAGGTATATTTGAAAATACAATTAAGCACTATCCAATAACCTTACTAATAGGTCTTAGAGCTATTGGCAAATATACTTTGCTATATAATGCATTTGTAAATAAAGGCTATTTTTATGTTTCATTAGATGATTCATTAGAGCTGTCAGCTGCAATTACAGATCCTAAAATATTTTTAGAAATGCATCTACTCCCGTTATAGTAGATGATGTTCAAAAGACTCCAGAGCTTTTTCCCGAGCTTGAAAAAATAGTAAATGAATCAAGACTCAAAAATGGGAATAAAAAAAGTAATGGATTATATATATTATCAGGATTTCAAAGACAAAAGCTTTTAAATATATTGTAAGAGGATTTTTCCCTGTTTTATATGATGATTTGAATATGAAAACACAGTTGATTAGTTTTATTTGTATGATATGTTAAGGTTTAATTTAAATTTCTATATGAAATTAAATTAGACCTTTTTATTTTACACAGTATATTGTACAAATAGTTTTTTAAGAAAATAAATATAACTTAATGTACAAACTATTTGTGAATTGATGGATTTAGTAGATTTAATCTATAATAAAATTGTGTTAAGGCTTTAACAAAAAATAAATGGAGGATAAAAGATAAAAATGAAATGGAAAGTTAATATATATGACAAAATGGAGGATTATTTATAATGTTAAACGAGATGTATTATTTTAAAGAGGATAAAAGTGCTTTTTCAAAAAGATTTGAAGAATTAATGAAAAAAAATAATCTTAAATTAAATGACGTTGTAGAAATATTTGAAGAAAAAACAAAAACTAATAGTTATGAATTGATAAAGAAATGGCGATATGGAGAGAGATTACCTGATATAGAAAGTATTTCGATATTAGCAGGGATATTTCATACGACAATGGAGGATTTGTATCTATCAAATTCACATTTAAAAATAAAAAAAAAATCGTTATTCTGATATTTTTAGCTTTGATGATGAAAGACTTGATTTATTAAACGATTTTTCAAAAGAGAGTATTAAAACAAAGCTGGAAATAAATAAGGATGACGGTATTAAGATACTTCAAGAACAAGCTGATTTTATCGAGGAAATTAATTATTTATTACAAAAGAAGTTGTTTTCATTTTTAACGAGTATTGAAGAAGCAAAATTAAGATGGTGTTTTAAATATTTTATTTTAGATAGAGATTATAAAAAAATAGAATATGATATCTTTTGGAATGAAATTAATAAAAACATGATTAATAAGATGGGAACTGCTTATAAATACAAGATATCATATAGCGATATGAAGGCAGAATATTTTGAATTTAAGAAAAAAATTATATTTGCGCCAAATTATAAATTTTTTTATAGTTATGATTTTTTAAATGACTTAAACGATGAGATGGTAATAAAAGCATATCTTGCTAGATATGATGAAGTATCATTAAATGTATTGTATACAGATTCTGATACAAGTCCAAAGGTGAAAGCAATTTTGAAAAATATGGGATGTAAAAAAATAAATGGATGTTTATTTGAAAGTGATATTTTGTCTAATATTGATAAAATGGATTATTTGGATTATTTAGGAAAAATTGACGAAAGGAGCAACGACTAAAATGCAGGAACAATTAAATCAAATTGAAGAGAAATTAATAAAATTAAACAATCAAACAAAAAAAGCATCAAAAGAATGGCGTTATATTTTGCTAAATTTGAATTTAAGAAATAAAACGATAGATGATTTAAAGGATATATTTGGCGTATCACAAACAGCAATAAATAAGTGGAAGAATGGAGAGCCAATTGCCAGAGATAAGAAAATTTTTCTTGCAAAAATGTTTGGTGTTACGCTAGATGAGTACTATGAAAATAAATGTGCAGACGATTTATATAATAGCTTGGTATATAATCTTGAACAAATTATTAATATCCAAGATTATAAAAATTTAACTTATTACGATTTAAAAAAATTATATGAAGCTAAGAATGAAATCAGTGAATACATTAACTTTGTATTATATGGCAAAGGTGATGAAAAATTAGCCGAAAATGAATTTGATTATCTTTGTCAAAAATTAAAAGCTAATTATGAGGATAATAATGTTAGAAGGGCTTTAAATTATAAGAATTTAATTATTTTAAAAGAACAAAATAATTTCAATGAATTTATATATCACACAATAGATTTAACAAGAATTGTTTTATTAAGTGAAAATATAAAAGGAATTTATTTGTTATTAAATAAAGAAGATTTAGATAATATATTAATGTTATATAATAAGCTTTCTAAAGAATATGCTACATTTGATAGTGATAAATTAGTCTTAGAAACATTATTATCTATGGGTGCATCAAAAAACAAAAATAATAAATTAGAATATAAAATTACTTTTGATTTTTATAAAAAACAAATGGAACAAAAAATTATGAAAATAGTTGATATGGAGGAATAATAATGGCAAGCGTTACACAAAGAATAAGTGAGATTAAACAACCTAGGGGAGGATTTATTAAACCATCAGCATTTGAAAAAATTGAATATAATGATGGTTATGAAATGGAAAATGGAAATATTTCCCCAATTATTGTAGGTTTAGCAGTTGATTACTTATCAAGATTTATGATGTTGGTAAAGAAGGGTAATAAGGATTTAATATCGATACGAAAAAAATCATTTGAAATATCAATTAAAGGATATAAAAATAAGAAGCAATGTGTATCTAGAGATGAGATAAAAAATGATGAAAAATTAGGACTTGATATTGAATCGTTATTAGAGAATGTTAAAGGATTAGATGATGAATCAATTATTTCAGCCTGTAAGGCAACTACTTATGATGTTTGGTATCGAAATCCTTTAATGTCAGAGGGAGCTAAGAAGGCGATTGATACTAATCCTAATGAAGAAACAATTGAAAATATAAGAGTAATGGTAAAAAGAAGCTTAACTTTTTTTGAAAAGTATGGCCCTATTGTTAAAGATGGATTTACTTTTGATGGCGGTTATAGTAAAACAGTTGATGCAGGAGATGGAGACTTTTTAACAAAAGATACTTTATGGGATTTTAAGGTTAGTAAAAATAATTTAACAAGTAAGCATACATTACAACTTTTAATGTATTGGATTATGGGGCGGCATTCAAAGCAAAGTATTTTTAATTCTATTGAAAAAATAGGTGTTTATAATCCTAGAAAAAATGTGGTTTATTTGTATGATATGAATAAACTTGATCATGATGTCATTGAATTTGTTGAAAAAAATATAATTTGTTATAAGAAATAAGTATAATAAAAATATTTTTGTCCAGAGTGATGTAGATAGGTGTTTACCTTAGAATTAAAATGCTATCTACCTTAGATTTTAAAAAGCAAATAAAAGAGTCTTTGTGACTCTTTTATTATGTTTATATTAACTTATAACTAATTTTTAAATTATTATCTTTAGCTTTAATATTAGCAACGCTTCCACAAATAATAGGAATTTGGGGCTTTAAATGACCAAAATCAGCATTGATTATAATTGGTGCATTTAAGTCATTTAAAACATCTAAAACCGCATCATCCATTGTAAGTCCTATAAAATCAGTATTGTATTTAAGAGGACGTCCAAAGATAAAGCCTTTAGCATTTTCAAACCAACCACAGCGTTTCATTTGAAGTAATGCAAGCTTTAGATTCCATGCTTCAAGATCACAAGCTTCTAAAAACCAAATAATACCATCGTCCTTATATTTGGCATTAAATTCTTTAACTTTATCGTAGGGTGTTCCAATAATATATGTAAGACAATCGATACAACCACCAAGAAGACGACCTTCCATTTCAATTTTATTTTGATTTAAAACAAGCTTTTTAACAGTATCATAATTATAACCAACATAAGGATTATCTTCTGTTTTAAGGCTTTGAAGCTCAAAATGAGAATAACCTTTGAATTCAAGCTGTTTACCTTTTAATAAATCAATTACCTTTAAAAGACTTAAATCAAGCTTTGTTTGTCCAAATTCAGGTGCACATGGTCCATAAAGAGTTGCTACATCACATAAGGTTGTAAGAGTGAAGGTTAGGTTTGTGTTGTCAGAATATCCCATAAACCATTTAGGAGGACTATCTTTAATTAGATTAAAATCAATATCATCAAGGATTTCATTCATTAGATTTCCACCACCAACAGACATAAGAAGGTTAGTATTACTTAAATAGCTGTCCATAAATTCCTTGGCACATAGGAGGTTTGTATTTGAACGAAAGCCAATTGTATTAAAAATATTAGGTCCTTTGATGATATTAAGGCCCAAATCATTAAAATGCTTTATTGCAAGCTTAAGCCTTGAATTATATGGCTCGGTTGTGCAACCAAAGCTTGGGGCTATAAGGGTTATATTATTTTCTTTTTTATTTAAAAACTGTGGATATTTCATTTTATCACCTAAAAAAATTATAACAATCAAATATTTGAATGTCAAATTGGTCTTTTTAAATACTTAAATAAATGGTATAATTGGCTCGGAAGGATTGATTTCATGTTACTAAAAAAAATATATAATTTTTATCATAAAAAAACAGAAAAAATAGTTGATGAATTAGATAAGGATTCACCTATTAAGGTTCAAGAAAGATATGATATAAAGCCTTATGATGATATAAAATATAATTTAATATATGCTCATGATGAATTACTTGTTGATGACGATAATATTATTATAGCTACTCGTAAATATAAAAAATGTTTAATTAAAATATGCTTAGTGCATAATTTTGAAATGTTTAAAAATTATAAGCTTGATAATGAATCTTTAAAGCAATATGCTATAGCTAAGGGTTATTTAGAAGAAGCGTCTATGGATGATTTTGATACAGAAAATGAAGTTATTATTGTTGTGTTTAGACAAAAAACAGAAGAAATAAAGAAGTATTGTTTTATTAATGCTAAGGCTTCTAAAAAGTCTTATGAGCAATATTTTATTTATGATGAAAATCATGCTCAGCTTTTAAGATATAGAGAACTTAAAGATTTTGATACACAAATAGAGGGCTATAATACAGCAATGTATTTTGATTTAGCTTGTGTCGATAAGGAGGCGTACTAATGTTTGGATTTAAACCCCTTTCAAGAAAAAATACAATTATTATAACGATTGTTTCATTTGTGGTTTTAATTGGTTTAATTTGCTTATATGTATTTAAATTAAATGAAAAATGGCTCATGGTACTAATTATGATTATGTCAGTAGTATCAATGGTATCATTGAATTCAATGATATCAAAGCTTATTGTATTTAAGCCTCGTAAGCAATTATATCCTAAGGGCTATTACGAAGCACAAGGATATGAAGCCTTAGAAGCTAAGCTTAATAAAGCTGGATTTAAGATGACCTCTAAGCAATATGGGTCAGGCTATATAAAAATAGAAGGGAAAACAGCATATAAAGTTATATTAATTGAAAATGATGATAGATATTTTAATCAAGGTCAGTCAAATGATAAGCCAACTAAAGGAATAGATAAATGTGAGGAATTTATAGGCTTTGAGTTTTTCTTGCGTCCAACAGAAGCGTCATTAAAGCGATTACCTGATTTTAGCTTTACGGGAGATAATGTTTTTTATACAGGCTTTTATTTTGATAGTGAAAATAATATGCTTGTAGAAGCTAATAAAATTGATCCTAAGCTTCATAATGATTCTTATTTGCATTTAAAAGAAATGCTTGGTCTTAAAGAAGTAGAAGCGCCTGTAATTAATAATGGGGATAAAAAAAGAAAAAATAAATAAAATTTGTAAAATAAACTTGCACAAAAATAAAAACTATGGTATTATAAATCGGTAAAACTTACTATAGTTACCTACAACTATGGCGGAAGGAGATTAAAGACTATGAAAAAAGGTATTCATCCAGATTATAAGAAGGTAATTTGTACTTGTACTACTTGTGGAGCTCAATTCGAAACTGGTTCAGTTTTAGATGAAATCCGTGTAGATACTTGCTCAAATTGTCATCCATTCTATACTGGTAAGCAAGCATTTGCTTCAGCTGCTGGTCGTGTTGAACAATTCAACAAGCGTTATAATCTAAAGAAGTAATTTAAATTGGTGGATCTTACGGTCCACTTTTTCTTTACTCTTTTTTGCGATTAAGGTATAATATTTTTGTTTGTTAGGAAGGTGTTTTAAGTGAATTATTATAATAATCAAGGGGGAAGAATTGAGGTTATTTGTGGACCAATGTTTGCTGGTAAAACGGAAGAGCTAATTAGAAGAGTTACAAGAATGGAATACGCTCATAAAAACTTCTTAGTCTTTAAGCCTTTAATCGATAATAGATATTCAATTGATGAGGTTGTAAGCCATTCTAAATATAAAAAAAAGGCGATAAATATTAAGGAAGCTAAAGAAATTCTTCCTTATATAACTGATGATATTCAAGCAATTGTTGTTGATGAGGTTCAATTTTTTGATGAGAGTATGATTAGTGTATTAACCAATTTAGCTAATAAGGGACTTAGAGTTATTTGTGCTGGTCTAGATCTAGATTTTAAGGGCAAGCCATTTGGTATTATTCCATCTCTTCTTGCAATTGCTGAAAGAATTACTAAGCTTACAGCTATTTGTATGTGCTGTGGTGAAGAGGCTACTCGTACTCAAAGAATAATTGATGGACATGAGGCTTATGATGATGATCCTGTTGTGCTAGTTGGTGCTAAAGAGTCATACGAAGCAAGATGTCGAAGATGTCATAAGGTATTACATCGTGGCTAGTCATGAGTATTATATGCTAGAAGCCTTAAAGGAGGCTAAAAAAGCTTATAAAAAGAAGGAAATGCCTATAGGCTGTGTTGTTGTTTATAATGACAAGATAATTGCTAAAGCTCATAATATGCGTGAGAGGTATAATCATGTTCTTTCGCATGCGGAAGTATTAGCTTTAAAAAAAGCTAATAAAAAAATGAAATGCTGGCATCTTGAGGAGGCTTCAATTTATATCACGTTAGAACCTTGTCCAATGTGTGCAGGTGCAATTATTAATGCAAGACTTAAAAATGTATTTTTTGGAGCTTATAATAAAAAAGGTGGCTGTGCCGGATCTTATATCGATTTATTTAAATATAATTTTTCTAATCCACAAATTCACTATGAAGGGGGGATTTTGGAGAAAGAATGTAAAAACTTGCTACAAAGCTTTTTTAAAGAGCTAAGAGGCAAGGAAAAAGAATAAAAAGGATTTGCTTTTAATAGTAAGTTATGATACAATAATTTTGCTTTACCCAAGCAGGGGCGGTGAATCAGGTCAGGATCGGAAGGTAGCAGCCTTAAGCTTAGCTTTTGTTGTGGGTAAGGCACTTTTTTTGCCCTTATAGTTCATCGGTAGAACGCAGCCATGGTAAGGCTGAAAGGTAAGTCCGACTCTTACTAGGGGCACCATATAGAAAGCATAGGTTTGATACAAATAAAATAATGTATCAAGCCTTTTTTTATACCTAAAATAATATTATTTGAAAGGATTTAGCCTATTTTTAAGGCGTATTGCTTGAAATTTGAAGATTTTTGTTTCATTTTTTAGACCCTGTTTTCTTTTTATAATCAACTAGAAAATAAAAGGTATCAGCAAGAAAACGAAAGCCCTCTGCTAGAAAATGATAGCTGTAGTAAGAAAACAAAAGCTAACAGGACTATAAACCTACATAATTATAAGGGAAGAAAATTCGAGGTACTTTTAAAAAATGTCGGTGTAAATGTCGCTGTGTAGTTGAAAAATGTCGCACACAATGTTATAGTTTTAATATGAAAAAATAAGATACGAGGAGATATAAAATGTTCATTGAATCTAATAAAATAGAACTTAAATCTAAATATACTGATCAAATTGTCAAAGAAATTGTAGCTTTTATTAATGCTGATGGCGGGAAAATTTATATTGGAATTAATGATGATGGGACTATATGTGGCGCACAAAAAATTGATGAATCTTTAAGAAGTATTTCGGACATTATCACCACTCAAAATAGAACCAAATGCAATTGATAGCGTAAAAACTGAACTAGAAATTATAGAAGGATTACCCGTTATTGTTATAAATGTTAAAAAGGGCATTTCGCCATTATATTGCATAAAAAAATATGGATTTTCATCAAGTGGTTGTATGATTAGAATAGGTTCTAGTTGTAGAGAAATGAGTGAATTGCAGATTAAGGAAAGATATAAAATGCGTTTTTTTGATGATGACATAATTGTTTCCTCACCTACAAATTTAAAAACATTATCTTTTTTACACTTAAAAATTCGTATTTTGAAATGGGATATAAGCTTAATGATGATACCTTTGAAACGAATTTAAAACTTGTTAATAATAATGGGGATTATAATGTAATGGCAGAATTATTGTCAGATAACAATAGATATTCACTCATATTTGTTAAATTTAGTGGAATCAATAAAGCAAGCATTTCCCAACGAAGTGATTATGGAAATAAGTCTATTATATTTGGCTTTAAACAAATGATGAACAGAATAGCATCTGAAAATATATGTATTTCAAATACAGTAAGGCCTAGAATTGATACTTATTTATTTGATTATGATAGCGTTAATGAAGCAATAGTAAATGCAATTGTTCACAATGATTGGTCTATTGCAGAACCACAAGTATCTTTTTTTCATGATAGAATTGAAATACTATCTCATGGAGGATTACCGCATACTTTATCATTAGAAGATTTTTATCGTGGAATTAGTAAGCCAAGAAATATAAGATTGATGAAGATATTTTCTGATTTAGATATTGTTGATCATACAGGACATGGAGTTCCAATCATTATTGAAAAATATGGACGTGTTGCTTTTGAAATAAGCGATAATCATATTATTGTCACCATTCCGTTTGATTTAGAAGTTATGAAATCAATAAATGTCGGTGTAAATGTCGGTGTAAATGTCGGTGTAAACCTTAACAAAAATGAAAGACAAATTATAGAATTAATTTTAAATGATCCCACTTTAACAGCAGAAAAATTATCAATCGAAATTAATAAAACAAAAAGAACAGCTGAAAGATATTTGAAATCATTACAAGAAAAAGGATATATTGAAAGAAATGGTTCAGATAAAAATGGTTATTGGAAAGTTTTAAAATAACAAATATTATTGTATAAATAGCTATGTAAATGTCTGAATTTTTGATGATGTTGAAAATTATTCATATGGTGTATAAAGGAAAATAAAAAAATGAATGCAGTAGATTACTTAGAAAAAGAAGTAATATTAAAGATTGATAGACCATTAGGTTCAAAACATCCACAATATGGTTTTATCTATATGTTAAATTATGGATATGTACCTGATACTATTAGTGGAGATGGTGAAGAATTAGATGTATATTTAATTGGAGAATTTGAACCGGTTAAAACTAGTAGTGGCAAAGTTATTGCAATTATACATAGGACTAATGATGACGATGATAAGCTTATTGTTTCATCAAATGGTGAAGATTATTCAGATGATGCAATTAGAACATTAACTGAATTTCAAGAAGGATATTTTGATTCAATAATTATAAGAAATAAATAATTTATTAATAGGAGAATGTGATTTTATGAGTTTTGATTTTAAAAAAGAGTATAAAGAATTTTATATGCCTAAAAACAAGCCAAGTATTGTTGAAATACCAAGAATGAATTATATAGCCGTTAGGGGAATAGGAAATCCAAATGAAGAAAACGGAGATTACCAAAACACTATTGGTTTGTTGTATGGAGTAGCATATACTATAAAAATGAGTTATAAAGGAACTCATAAAATAGAAGGCTTTTTTGATTATGTTGTACCACCACTTGAAGGCTTTTGGTGGCAAGACGGTTTAACTGGAAGCATTGATTATGATAATAAAGATGCAATGCATTTTATATCAATTATAAGATTACCTGATTTTGTGACTAAAGAAGATTTTGAATGGGCCATTGAAGAAGCTACAAAGAAAAAGAAACAAGATTTTTCAAGAGTTGAATTTTTAACTTATGAAGAAGGCCTATGTGTTCAATGCATGCATATAGGTTCCTATAATGATGAACCAGCAACCGTTAATGCAATGCATGAATATATGAAAGAAAATGGTTATGAACTAGATATAACTGATGAAAGATATCATCATGAAATCTATTTAAGTGATCCAAGAAAATGTGATAATAATAAATTAAAAACTGTAATTAGACACCCAATAAAGAAAATTAATAGGGATAGTACCAATCACTTTTAAGAATCTAATAGTTAAAAAGAACTAATCATTTCATTCAGTCTTATTTTAAATATCATGATTTGCTGTTGCATCAATTATGTACCACTAAGCGTGGATATCAATTGGAATTATTTGATGTTAATATAGTTTTAGGAGGTGCTATTATGGATATAATTAAGATTGGAAATTTTATTCGTGAATGTAGAAAAAATAAGAACTTATCCCAAAAACAATTAGCGGATAAATTATTTATTGAGCCTAAAACTATTTCAAAGTGGGAAACGGGAAATGGTTTACCAGATGTTTCGATAATGAAAAATTTATGTAATGAATTAGATATATCTTTAAGCGAACTATTTATAGGAGAATATGTTAAAGATGAATCTTATGAATTAATAACAAAGCAAATACTCTTAAATGAATTTGAAAAAGAACGAATACGAAATAAAAAGAATTTAATTGGTGAAATTTTAATAGGATGTGCTTTTATTGCTGTTGTAATCACCTTAATATTATTTGCAGGATTTGCACCTATTGCAACATATTTGAAAATAATACTAGTTGCATTAGCATTAATCTTTATTGTTGTAGGCATAACAGGATTAATAATATTAGATGCTAATATTGGATATTTTGAATGTGCAGAATGTCATGAAAGATTTATACCTTCAGTTAAAGATTATACTTTTGGATTACATACATTAAAAAAAAGAAAGTTAACTTGTCCTAAATGTGGTAAAAAGACTTGGTGCTCTAAAAGAATTAATAAAAATATAGAAGTTAATAAATAAATATCATTTTAAAAGATTCCTACAAAAAAATAATAGATATAATTAACTATCGTGTATAAATATTAAGTTGATTATAAAATAGTAATGTTATTGCGTTACGCAAAATGAAGGCAGTGTTACGCAAATTGATAGAAACGTTACGCAAAAAAAATAAGCGTTACGCATTTTGTATCAAAATAGTTTGTCATTGCCACTGGTTTTAGAAATATAGGTTTGATACAAATAAAATAATGTATCAAGCCTTTTTTGTTTAAAATAGTTTTATTTATGGTATTTTACCATGTTTTAAGGGGCTTGGCCTGAGATTTGAAGTATTTTTGGATCGGTAGTGGAAAATTTTTTTTGATATTAAATGACATAAATAAAAAGTATAATTTTTTTGAAAAGATTATTCCACTAGAACATCCTAGATATATTATGCAATATAATTCAAAAAATATGAAAACATTTTTTAACAAGTATTTGGTAGCTCTAAAAAACGTATAGTATAAAAAAAGAGAGCAAGGATAAAATAGTATAATTTGCATTAGATTTAGTTTATGGTATATTCATTAGATTTAGTTTATGGTATATTATAGTTAAACAAGAGGAGGCAAATTATGATATACACAAAAATTAGAATTGATTTTAAATATGGACCAAAAGAAAGATTTTATCGCGTTATTTTAGTGAAAGAAGATATTAATTTATTTAATTTAGGCGTTGGTTTAGGCTTAGCACTTGGAGCGGAATTTGAACATTGCTTTTTGATAACTGAAAGAAATCTTCATAAAGAATATGTTATGGCTGTTTTTATGGAAAATCCTGTTCCAGGTTCTAGGTATCTAGCAAATTATACATTAAATGATTTAGGTGATAAATTTTGTTATAAATATGATACTGGCGATGGCTGGGATTTTATGTGTAAAAAATATAAAAGAAAGGTTGAGTTAGATTCTAAAGAGGATATTATTGTATTAACAGGTGCTGGCCAAGGTATTTGGGAAGATAATATTAGGTCACTTTATGCCTTGTTTTCAGGTGAAATTAGTCCTCTTGAAAATCATGAAGATGAAAATAAGGGAATTTATTTCCCATGGAATTTTGAGATAGAAAAGTTTGGCGATTTTGATATGCCTTTAGATTTAGAAGAACTTAATCAAGACATAAGTATGCGCTACAAAAGGCTTGTTAATCGCTTTTTGAAGGAAGAAAAAGCATATATAAAAGAGAATAATATTGATATTAGCGATTTTGATTGTAAAGGACAATTAAAAACGAATGTATGTTAGGCTTGGAATTATGTGATCTATAAGGATATTTAAAAAATCAAAAGTTTGGCGAATTATAGGAAAAGATTTATCTAGATTCGAACTTAATAGAAATAATGTGAAAGAATATTTTTCTTAAATGATTATAAAATGTCATTTATTGATCGTAATGGCTTAACTAATTCAAATAAGTTTAGAAATTTTGGCTTTTCAAAATCAATAATTATGCTGTCATGCTAGATGGTGCAACAGGAGTTGGCAAATCTACTATTGCTAAAAATTTTGCCCAAAATGAATATAAGTCATATATAATGTTAGATTTTTCAGATGTTTCAAAAAAATTCTTAATATATTCGAAGATATTACTGATTTGAATATGTTTTTTTAAGATTGCAGTTAGAAACAGGGGTCACATTATATGAAAAAGAATTTCCTGCTTCATAAAATTTCATAGTTTTTAATAATTGCTTTATAATATTAATAATTAATATTTATTTAAAATGATTTTATTAATTAAAATATGGTAAAATAAGCATTAGAAAGAAGGTATTAATATGTGTACAGCCGCATCATTTAAAAATAAAAATACATATTTTGGAAGGACTTTAGATTATGAGTTTTCATATGGTGAAAAGGTTACAATTACGCCTCGTAATTATCCTTTTGAATTTAGACATTTAGGGCTTGAAAGTAATCATTATGCAATTATAGGAATGGCACATATTCATAATGATTATCCAATGTATTATGACGCAATGAATGAGTATGGACTGGGGATGGCGGGGCTTAATTTTGTTGGTAATGCAAAATATAATGAAGTTATTGAAGGAAAAGAGAATGTTGCCCAATTTGAGTTTATTTCTTTTATTCTTTCTACTTGCAAAAATGTTTTAGAAGCTAAAAATAAAATTAAGGAAATTAATTTAGTTAAAACACCTTATAATGAATATTATCCTGCTGCTAAGCTTCATTGGATTTTACGTGATACTAATGATTGTATCGTTGTTGAAGCTATGGAGAATGGGCTTCATATTTATGATAATAAAACGGGAGCTTTGACTAATAATCCACCATTTAATTATCAACTTGAAAATTTAAAAAATTATGTTTCACTTAATAATGATGAACCAAATAAAAGCTTTTCTTTTAATGAGGCATTTTATTCAAGAGGTATGGGATCTGTTGGACTTCCTGGTGATTTAACGAGTCAAGGTCGTTTTGTAAGAGTAGTGTATACGGCTCATTTTTCAGTTGCATCACCTGATGAAAATTCTAGTGTAAATCAATTCTTCCATATTTTAGAATCGGTATGGCAAACAAGAGGCTTATGTAAAATAAATGATAAATATGAAATAACAATATACGCATCATGTATGAATCTTAATGAAGGTATTTATTATTATAAAACATATGACAATCCTCAAATAAGTGCGGTATATCTAAAAAATGAAAATCTTAATAGCTCTAAGCTTATTTCTTATGATTTAGCTAAAGAATCTATATTTAAGCAAAACTAATTTTGCATGTTATAAAGAATTAGGTTAATACTAGTTAAAGAGTGATTAAAATTAACCAATTTATTGTTATAAGAAAAAGTGCAGTTATATGGAATGTCATAGAAGAGCTTAAAAACTATGAGCTTATAATCGTTGATGAAATAAGTACTAAAATAATTGAAGCGTTAAAAGAAGCAAATGTTTTACTTATTAGTAATGAAAAAAGTGATTTGAAGTTAGCACTTGATCATAATTTAGCTTTTTTCCCGATTATTACAGGTCATGAGTTAGACTCATGGAACCTATTTAAAGAAGAGGCTTTAAAGCTTGTGTTTACAAACATGTATAAGGTCTATCAAGAATCAATCATCGAAGCATTTAAAAAAGAGTGAAAAAATCACTCTTCAAAATTTGTATCATTCTTAGAAATTATTTTATCAATTGGTTCAAAAATAATGTAAAAAACAGGAATAGTAAGGAAAATAAGCCAAAGTGGATGCCAAATGTGATAATACATACCAAAACCACAATAGGCTGCTGTAACCGCAACAGGATAACAAAAAGCAGTTATTTTTCTTTTGTAGAAAATATCAAAAATAGAAGGTATTACGGGTATTAATAGAAATAAGAACCAAAAATATTTCCATCCAACATTATCCTTAAGCATTATACCAAGTGTTATATAAGTAGCGGTTGCAAGGATAGTATAGCCACCAGTTATTCCATCCTTAACAGGTTCAAATTTTGCTTTAAATGTTTTTTTAAATGTATCATCATGAATAATACCATTATGATTTATATTGATAGATTCGTTTGAGCTTTTATCTTTAAGAAAAATACCATTTTTAGTAATTTGAACTGAGTCCTCATCATCTTCAATATATATTCCGTTGCCGTTATTTTCATTATTGTCCATGCTTTGGGCATTTGCGTCCTTATTTTCATTAATCAAATCAATAGCTTCATCACCATTTAAAAGCTCATCTAATGTGATGTTATAGATTTTAGCAAGCTCAATTAAATTATCTGTATCAGGCGATGATTCACTTCGCTCCCATTTAGAAACAGCTTGACGTGATACTCCAAGCATTGAAGCTAATTCCTCTTGTGATAAATTATGCTTTTTTCTTAATTCGCATAAGCGATTTGCTGTTTTAATATTCATATAGAATCCTCCTTGTTTTGTGATTTCATTATATATAAAAATATAATTGCTAACTACCAATTTTAGTTTGAATAGTGGCAACTATTAGTTGCATACTATTTTTCTTTATTTTATCATATAAATTATTTTAAGTTAATTCTTATTTATAAAAAGGTAAAATCATATTCTTATTTATAAAAAGGTAAAATTATATTTGCATTTGTATAAATGTCGCAGTATAATTTAAAAGGGCACTCTAAAGTTCTTCCATGTGAAGAGCTTTTTATTTTTTTATAAGACAAAATATGCAAAAAAATGGAAAAATGGAGGAAGTTATGGCAAAAAATACGAAATTTATATTTGTAACAGGTGGTGTTGTATCATCACTTGGAAAAGGAATTGCTGCATCATCAATTGGAAGATTACTTAAAAATCGTGGTCTTAAGGTTTTTATGCAAAAGTTTGATCCTTATATTAATGTTGATCCTGGTACAATGTCACCATATCAGCATGGTGAGGTTTTTGTAACTGATGATGGTGCCGAAACCGATCTTGATCTTGGACATTATGAGCGTTTTATTGACGAAAGATTGTCACAGGATTCAAATATTACAACAGGAAGAATTTATTCAAGTGTAATTGAAAAGGAACGTAAGGGTGAATATCTTGGTGCTACAGTTCAGGTTATTCCTCATATTACTAATGAAATAAAATCAAAGCTAAGAAGTGCAGCTATTTCGTCAGGAGCGGACGTAGTAATTACCGAAATTGGTGGAACAGTTGGTGATATTGAATCATTACCTTTTCTTGAGGCGATTCGTCAAGCAAGACGTGATTTTGGATTTGAAAATACTTTATATGTACATAATACATTAGTTCCTTATCTTCATGCGGCAGATGAACTTAAAACAAAGCCAACACAGCATTCTGTTAAGGAATTAAGAGGCTTGGGTATTCAACCTGATATGATTGTACTTAGAACTGAGGTTCCTCTAAATGATTCGCAAAAGGAAAAAATTGCAAGTTTTTGCGATGTTAGAAGAGAAGCTGTAATCGAATGTGTTGACGCACCGATTTTATATGAGGTCGCTAATAATTTGCATGCACAACATGTAGATGATTTTATTTTAAATCATTTTCATTTAGAGTGTCCTGAGGCTGATATGACAGAGTGGAATAAGATGATTGAGATAATTAAAAATCTTAAAGGTGAGGTTAAGATTGGCCTTGTAGGAAAATATGTTTCATTACATGATGCATATATTTCGGTAAATGAAGCATTAAAGGCCGGAGGATATGCTAAGGGGGTTTATGTTTCAATTAAGTATATTCAAGCTGAAGATGTGACTGATGAAAATGTAAAAGATTATTTAAATGATTGCGATGGAATTTTAGTCCCTGGTGGTTTTGGGGAACGTGGAGCAGAAGGAAAAATTGCAGCTATAAAGTATGCACGTTTAAATAATGTTCCTTTTTTAGGAATCTGTTTTGGTATGCAGCTTGCATGTATTGAATATGCAAGAAATGAATTTGGAATCAAGGATGCTGCTTCAAGTGAATTAAGACCAGAAACTAAAAATCCAATCATTGATTACCTTCCTGATCAATACGAAGGTATAAATCTTGGTGGTACTTTAAGACTTGGTTTATATGATTGTCATCTTATGGATAATTCGCTTGCTAAATCACTATATGGTGTAAGTGATATTAAAGAAAGACACAGACATCGCTATGAATTTAACAATAAATATAGTTATATTTTAGAAGAAAAGGATTTACATGCATCTGGTAGAAATCCTCAAACTAATTTAGTTGAAATTGTTGAAATTAAAAAGCATCCATATTTTATTGCTTGTCAATTTCATCCCGAATTTTTATCTCGTCCATATAAAGCCCATCCTTTATTTGTTGGATTAATTTCGGCGGCTCTTAATAATAAAAATAGTTAGATAGCTTATCTTTATTGATAAGCTTTTTCTTTTTAAAAAAACGATGTATAATATTAGAAAAATAGATATAAAAAATGTATAAAGTACGATTATTAACAAAAAAATACTTTTATTTTCATTTATATTGTTGTATAATAAAACAAAATTAATTTTGGAGAGTGATAATATGGGCTATACATTAGTAGAAAAAATTTTAATGACTCATACAAAAGATGAACTAAAAAGAGGAAGTAGTATTACAATTAATATTGATCAATGCCTAGCATCTGATTCTAATGCAACCCTTGTTTTTTTGGAATTATTTAAGCTTAATACAAAAGATATAAAACCTAAATGCATAATTTATATTGATCATAATACGATGCAAAATGGGCCTATGAATATGGATGATCATATTTTTTTACAAGAATGTTCTAAAAAATATGGTATTATTTTATCAAAGGCAGGAAATGGTATTTCTCATCAAGTACATCTTGAAAGGTTTGCTAGTCCAGAACTTATCGTTTTAGGTGCTGATTCTCATACATCAACAGTTGGAGCACTTGGGGCATTAGGCTTTTCATCAGGGGCAATTGACGTGGCTCTTACTATGACGTCGGGTAATTATACAATCATAATGCCTAAAATTATTAAGGTGAATTTGCTTGGTAAATTAAAAAAATATGTAGATGCAAAGGATATTGCCCTATATTTAGTTTATAAGATGGCATTAAATATGCATGGTAATTATATAATTGAATTTACAGGAGAAGGAGTTAGTACACTTAATGTCTTTGAAAGAAGGACCATTACTAATATGAGTGCGGAAATGGGTGTTATAGGTGCTATTTTTCCATCTGATGAGCAAACATTAAAGTATTTGGAAATGCATGGAAGAGCACAAGAATATAAAGCTTTAAGTGCTGATGCTGATGCATATTATGATCTAGAGTATGAGCTTGATTTAGATGATATTAAACCATTAATTGCTTGTTCGCCGAGAATCGATAATGTTAAATGCGTTGAAGGTCTTGTTGGACTTAAGGTAAATCAAGTTTTAATTGGTTCATGTGGCAATGGTTCAATTAATGATTTTATATACGCTGCAAATGTTTTAAAAAACTATCCAATTAATAAAGATGTTTCTTTGGGTATTATTCCTGGAAGTAGACATACATTATCTTTAATGATTAAGCTAGGTATTTTAGATATATTTATTCAAGCAGGAGCTAGGATTTTAGAATCGGCTTGTGGTGCATGCATGGGTCTTGGACAAGCGCCGATGACGGATGGAATATCCTTAAGGACATTTAATCGAAATTATCCTGGAAGATGTGGTACAAATTCGGCTAGGATATATATTGTAAGTCCAGCGGTTGCTATATCATCAGCTGTTAAGGGGTGTTTATCACTTCCTATTGCAATATCAGGTGATTTTAAGATGCAAAACTATTTTTTACTGATAAATGACGCTTTAATCATTGAAGAAAAAGAAGATGTAGAGCCTCATTTAGGACCGAATATAAAACCAATTATGCACTTTGAACCGATTGGATTTAAGATTAATGCAAAAGTAATTTTTGTAGGTGGAAGTGATATTACAACTGACCAAATTATGCCAAGTAGCCCCTTGGTTTTACCATTTAGATCAAATATTGAAAAGCTTTGCGAATATGCTTTTTATGACCTGGATAGAAACTTTGTAAAAAGATGTAGAAAAACTAATGGTGGAATTATTATGGCAGGTGCTAATTATGGTTTAGGATCATCATCTGAACATGGAGTAATTGCTCTTAGGTATTTAGGTATTAAGGCAATAATTGCAAGATCTTTTTCTTATTTACATAAGCGTAATTTAATCAATTTTGGAATTGTTCCTATTGAAGCTTATATTACAGGAAATCTAGGCGATGAAATTAGAATTGATATTGAAAATGGAGAGTGTTTAATCGAAAATATTACGGCAAGTTCTTTTTTTAAAACTAAGCTTGATTTAACTAATGAAGAATTTGAAATTATAAAAAGGGTGGAATTATATAAAAAAAATACCAGTTCAATTGAACTGGTAAATTATTCGATAGAAATATTTCTATTTTCAACGCTAGTTGAGAATACAATTTGTGTAGATGTTTGACCAAACTGCTGAAGTTGGCCTATGAATTGATCTAATTCTTGGGTATTAGGGAAGGCGACTTTTATAAGCATTGAATAAACACCTGTAACACAGTCACATTCAAGAACATGTTTATTTTCTTGAATAAAAGGATAAAATTTGGGTTTTAGTTTTGGATCCATTTCAAGATTAATATAGGCTTTAATCAAATATCCAAGTGCAGCTTTATTTATTTTGGCTGAATATCCTAAAATAATTCCTTGTTCTTCAAGCTTTTCAATACGGGCTTTTACAGCTGGTGCTGATAAATAAACAATATCAGTTAATTCTTTTATTGAAATTCTTGCATTTTTATCTAATTCTTTAAGTATAAGCTTATCTATCTCATCCATATAACATACCTCTTTAATATAAGCCTATTATAGCAAAAAAAGGTAAAATGTAAAGTGTTAACAAAAACTAATTATTTGCAATATTTAATAGTTATGATATAATTAGGTTAGATTAAAAGGAGTCTAAAATTATGAAAATTGCATTAATTAATGAAAATAGTCAAGCTGCTAAGAATGAGCTTGTTTGTAACACTTTAAAATCAGTTGTTGAACCTCTTGGACATGAGGTTATTAATATTGGTATGCTTGATGCATCTGATAAGTCTTTAACATACGTTCAAAATGGTATTCTTGCAGGAATTTTACTTGGAGAAGGAATTGTTGACTTTGTTGTAACAGGATGTGGCACTGGTTCAGGTGCAATGCTTGCATGTAATTCATTTCCTCATGTACTTTGTGGATTAATTGTTGATCCATCAGATGCTTATATGTTTGGTCAAATTAATGATGGAAATTGTATTGCTATGCCATTTGCTAAAGGTTTTGGTTGGGGTGCAGAGCTTAATCTTAAGTATTGTTTCCAAAATCTATTCACTGGAGAACGTGGTATGGGATATCCTGTAGAACGTCGTGAGCCTGAACAAAGAAATAAGAAGATTCTAGATGCAGTTAAGGAAGTAACATATCGTCCTTTAATTGATATCTTAAAGGATATTGACCAAGAATTATTACTTGGTGCTGTTGATCGTCCTACATTTAAAGATGTCTATTTTAAGAATGCTAAGGATACACAAGTAAAGGCATATTTAGCCAAATTATTAAACATTTAATAGTAATTATTCTTTAGCAAAGCAGCAGTGATGTTGTGACGCAAAGCTATAGGGTCTTGATTAAGATAGCCAGTTGCAATTGATTTGCACTGGTTTTTTATTTTTTAAGGAGGTTATAAATGTGCGTAAAATAAACAAGAAATTATTTACTATGATTTTAACTCTTATATTAACACTAATTGCATTTGTAACATCCTTATATGCATGGTTTGTTGATAATGATAGTACAAATGCAAGTATTATAGGCAGTTCTTCAAATAATGGAATGACTTTAACATCTAAAATATATTCTCTTACAAATAATGGAAATGACTATATAATTGGAAATGAAATATCACAAATGAATAAATACAATAATGGTGATTCAGCATGTACCGCTGTTTTGCTTGAAATGAAAATTGAATTAGAAAAAAATACGTCATGTAGTGCGTATATAAAAACTGATAAGGGAATGCCTAATTCAAGCTCTGATTTTCCTAAAATTGGAAATGAAACAGATTCTATTTATCAAACTGAAATATCAAATACAATTCATTTATATAAAGTAACAAAAAATGGTACAAATATAAGTATTAATGGCAATGAATTAAGCTTCATTAATTCAGCCGTTAATCCATATACAAAGGATACTTCGATTGAATTAAGTACTGGTATTAATGAATCGCAAACATTGTATTTTTTAATTGATTATTCAGACAAAAATATTGATATTATCTACAGTAAATTAATTACGTTTACACAAGCAAATATAAATTCAGAAATGATTTTTAAAGAGGACTTATATCTTGAATTAGTAAAAGCATAAGGAGATAAAATATGCAGAAAAAACTTTGGTATAATTGTATAGCTATTATTGGCGTTATGATTTGTTTAATTACATCTTTTTTCTCTTATGCTTGGTATACAGGAAGAGAAAATTCAAGCGTTAATTTAAACGGATCCTCTGCTGGCTCTTATTTTGCAGGTGGAGATGGAAGCAGTGATAATCCCTTTGAAATTAATAATGCAAGACATATGTATAATTTGGCTTGGTTACAAAGCCGTGGTAAGCTTCAAAATGATGAAAATGGATATTATTTTAAGGTTACAGCTTCCTTTTCAATGATCATTAATGATAAAAAAGTAATTATTCCACCAATTGGAAATGATGAATATCCATTTATAGGTAATTTTAATGGTGGTGGATATACAATTAGTGATTTGGTTGTATCAACAGATATTAATAAAATTTATAATGGAAACTTTTTGGGAAGTAGTTATAAATTTTCTAATGCCGTTGGTTTATTTGGAATGACAGCAAAAAGTACTATTTCTAATATTAGAAATTTTATTTTAAATGATCCTACAGTAGAAGCTACATCAACATTTACAACTGGAAATTCTGCTACTTCAAAAAGAACTATTGGATTAGCTATTGGATATGTAACAAAAACGGCTTCATCAATTGGCGTTTTAAAAGGTAAAATGTCTGTTTCTTCTACATCTTATAGTACATATAATAGTATTTTAGGTGGGCTTGCAGATGATGTTGAAAGTAAGGTTACAGGTGGTGGCAGTAATGTTGTACAGGGTGGTGGCGATACCGGACATTTTAATGCAGACTTAATATATAATAAAATGACTGGAAATGAAATTGCACCTTCTAATAATTCATATATGTTAGAAAGTAAAAGATGGTATGTTTCTGAAAATACAGTATTAAATCCATCTGAATCAAGTAACTATTGGGGACTTGGGTGTTTTTCATTTTTAACATCTTCAGGTGCAACACAAGTAAGGCCATTTACTGGAAATAAATCGTTATTATATTTAGCTGATAATATTTCTAATGATGATAAAACTTATTCGCTTTCTGAAAATGTAAAAACTCTTGACGTATCAAATGACTTAAATAGTCAAAATGAATATTATAAATATTTGAAAACTGATACTGAACATAAAAGTCAAATTTTAAATGGGATATATTTTAATAACTCACCTAATGCTACTGATTTATCTGTATATAGTGAAAATGGAACAGAATTATCACCTAATGTTAATAGTGGAACAAATAAAATGAAAAACAGTCATATAAAAGTTAATATTGTTAAAGATAATACCAAGATGTTTGTCGTGTTTAGTAATCCAAATGATAAAGAAGAAAGGTATTTAGGAATTACAAAGGTTGGCACTAAAGATGATATAATAGGTTTATCTAATTCAAGATTTTATTTTAAGAATAATTATTCATCACTATTAAATGTTGTATCACAAATAGAATATGATAGAAGCAGTCCGACGTATCAAATATCATCCGGTATAGGTGCTAATAGACTTATTGCTGCTATTGTTGATATTAAGGAGGCTGGCTTTTACAACATTGCTTCAACAAAGTCTGGCTTAATTATTCATTATCTTGCTGTTGAAGGTGTAGAAGATGGTGATACAAATACAGGTGAAGTATTAGGGGATGGTGATGGCGTTTCTGCTGTTGATTTTATCTATGATGGAGTATCGATTACGCAAGAGAAAATAAATGATGTAGCAGCATTTAATTTTGTAGTTGGAAATGTATTTTATCAAAAATCAGGTACAAGTATTTATTTTACCAACACTTCAGGAATTATAACATTATTCTTTGATAGAAAAAGTGCTTTGTCGTTTATTGTAAAATATAATGGCATAAAACCAACTGCGTCGTATTTGTCGAAGGTAACTATTGAGGAAACAACAGATACAGTAATTACGTAACAAACAGGAGTTATAAATTTGTTATTCTATTTTAATTGACTTAACAATTATTATAGATTATAATAAAGGCGTATTAAGAAAACGCTTTCAATTGTTTATTGGCGGTTATTAAAGTGAAATTGTTAATATTATTGCTGATAGAGTTATTCAATTTTATTGCCAAATATAAAGAACTAGCTTTATATTATATCACTAAGATGATTGCTTATTATTGTAGAGGATAGTATTTTTTCAGACTATTCTAGTTTAATAGTAATAACTCGGAAATGGAGAAAAAGAAGATGGATAAGAAATTATTGAGGTCAATATTAGGCTCTTTATGTGGTGCATCTTTAATTTTAGGGGTTACTTCATGTGGAGTTAAAGGCGACCAAGGTGATAAGGGAGATCAGGGAATTCAAGGTGAAAAAGGCGATAAAGGCGATAAAGGTGATAAAGGTGATAAAGGTGATAATGCTATAGATGCTTACTCAATCGCTAAATCATTTGGCTATGTTGGAACTTATGGTGATTGGGTAAATGATATTGTAAGTGGTGAATTAGGTGTTCAGTATGCTGTAACATTAAATAGTGACTTATACATCATTCACATACGGTTGGGATAATAAAGTTGTGACTTTAGGTGAAAAAGCGATATTGCTTGATAATCGTTTAACTGATGAAGAGGTTGCGGCTCATAATTATATTTATAATAATATAAATAAGGCAATAGAGGCTGCTAAAGATGGAACTGAACAGGAACAAATGATTATTTATATTGCGCCAGGTGTTTATTGGACACATGATCCAGATTCTGCTTCAACTGATAAAGCATTCACGATTGAAAAAAATTGTGCTAATATGAAATGGCAAGGATTGACTGATGATTATCGTAACGTTGTGTTAGCATTTAATTATGGACACAATGTTGGATATGATGGAGGAAATCCAACTTGCTTTAATATTTCAGGTGATGGATTCCAAATTGAAAATTTAACAGTTGGTGGTTATTGTAATATTGATTTAGAATATGCATTAAATAGCTCATATAATCATGAGAAACGTTCTACAGATGTTACTCAATGTCAATTAGGCTCATATAGTGGTGATAAATTATATTGTAAAAATGTAGCCTTTATTAGTAGACTAAATATGATGCCATTTGTCAGTAGTAAACGTGCATTATATGTTGATTGTCATATGGAATCAACGGATGACTCATTAAACGGCTCATCACTAGCTGTTTATCTAAATTGTGATTTTGATTTTTACGCTTCTAAGCCATGGGGTGGATCAAGTGGTGTTACATTATTAAATTGTGATTTTAATATTACACATATTAATATTGGAACTGATCCACATCAATATTTAGTTAAAGGTGCTGGAAGATTCAATGTTATTGATTCGAGATTCCATGATTCTACGGGATTACAAACCTATAAAATTGGTTGGAGTGATATTTTATCTGATACATACAGAAGCTATTATTCTAATGTAACATATAATGGCGTTCAAACTGATTTTTCAGATGGTGGCATAAATGCTGATAAGGGAATTGATATTTCTGGTACACAAGCATTAAAGGCATATAAATTAGTAAATTCAAAAGGAAATGTAACATATAATGTTTATAATTTGCTAAGAGGAACAGATGAATGGGATCCACTTTCTCAAAAAGAATTAGTTACATCATTAGGTGGCGTTGATATTCCTACTACATTATCAGTATCAACAGATGCGATTAATTTGGAAACTGGTAAAGAAAATGCTGACAAAGCTAATTTAACATATACAATCAAAGGTCCTCAGGCTACCGATTATAATGCAAATTCAAGCATAACATGGAGTGTAGATGAAGCATACAAAAATGTTGTTTCCCTAACTCCACAAAATGATGGCAAATGTGTTGTTACTGCAACAAATGATTTAGAACAAACAGTAAAGGTAATTATTACTGCTCGTGATAAGAGTGGACTTGAAGCTGCTGTTGCAATTAATGTTAAACCATCTATTTTACCTATTGATAAGGCAAGCAATCTTCAAATAATTCAAAATCAAAATGGTGTAGCTTCTGTTTCATATGATATCGGAAACTTAGGTGTACGTGCCGATAATTCACGAATTAATTGGTATGTATGTGATGATGCTAATGGAACTAATGCAATTCATGTTGCTACAGGTCGTGGAGAAACGCCATTACAAAGTATTTTAATTCATCCTGCTTGGGTTGGAAAGTATTTAAAGGCTACAGTTGAGTCTAAGCATATACGTTCAGAGTATGCAGAACCTGCTGAAGTAATTAGTGAAGTAGCTATTTTTGAAAATGGTGTGAAGAGCCTTGATGAATATCAAGTTGATTTAGCATCATTGCCTACAGAAAATAATATGACAATATTACCAGGTTATTGGATTGCTAACAATGTAGCATATGGCACAGGTGCTAAAAATGGCTTTAAGGGCTATACAGGTTTATATTTTACAGGTAATAAGAACGCATCACCTGCTTTCAGTGAAATTGATTATATTCCAGTTGCTGGTTCTTATGGTGATATGGATGTCACAATGAAAGTTGCTCCAGGTAAAACTGCTGCACAAGGCTTTGGTTCAAAAGGCAACTTTATTGAAGTAAGAATAAAATATGATGCTACAACTAAAACAGGATATGCTCTTCGAATCGAAAGAGAAAGTGGAGATTCAACAATTGTTAAGTTGGTTCAACTTAGTGTTGATGAATCTGGCAAACAAAATGTAACTGTTTTAGCAACATCTGCTTCAACATCAGCATATTTGACTGAATGTACAATTCATGTTTGGACAAAGGATGGAAAATTGCATACGCATATTGAATCATCTGCTGAACAACCTAAAACTGCTGTTGATAAGGGATATTTAGCAACTGTTGATTTAGAAGCTGAAATTAAATCTAATACAAATGGAGGATTTGGTGTATATTACGAGAGTTCAACTGGTGATAATACGACATATATTGGTAGTTTGTTAATTAAATGGAATAAATAAAGAAAGAAAAAACCGCGAAATTTAATTTCGTGGTTTTTCATAATAAAAGGAGCTTTAATTTGTTAGGTACCCAATAAATTGGACTAAGTAATTTAATATTATAATTGAGATACGGATTGT